>Ga0210403_10000068_pt1 | contig 112211 bp, 92 predicted proteins | sample IncBWC19MmetaG_FD_150863 | JGI IMG/M metagenome (GOLD analysis project Ga0210403, IMG submission 150863) | Forest soil microbial communities from Barre Woods Harvard Forest LTER site, Petersham, Massachusetts, United States - Inc-BW-C-19-M | ecosystem: Environmental > Terrestrial > Soil >... | reverse complement strand
CGGGGGGGGTGGAGGTGCCGGCGTTGGCGGCGGGGGTGGTGTTGGAGGAGGTGCCGGCGGCCCGGGCGGCTCAGGACCCGGGGGCGGTGTTGGCGGCGGAGGTGGCACAGCGAACCCCCCTGGCAGATGGAAGAGCGCCTCGGCGATGCTGCGAGACTCAATGGCAGGCGGCCTCGGTGCGATGCCCTCAGGCATCATTGCGGGAACCGGCGGAACTGGGGAAGGTGGCGGTGGCGGCTACTCCGTAGCGGAAGAGGACGTCCGCTCAATGCTCGGATTGTTCGCGCAGCTAGGCAAGTCACGAAAAGATTCGGAAGGCCGCATGGACGTGCCGACGTTTCAATCTCGGCTGAGCGCCATGCCGGTGCGAGCTCAGTACACGTTGCAGCAGGCGCTGGCGGGACTTGCGGCGCAGGCGCCAGATGCCAAGCCAGACAAGCCCATGCTGCTGAAGCTCGCCGAGCACGTAGCCATCCGCTTTGCGCTGGACAGCTACGAGAAGGGCGAGTTGCGCGTCAATGCGGTAAAGCAGCTGCTCGACCGCATGAACACGGAAATTGAAGCGTTGCGCAAGATCCTTGGCCAGCAGGAAGAGATGATGGCGCACGCCGGGCTGTCCGTTCAGTCCTACACGGAACTGCTGGATCAGGAATTCTGGGAGCAGGTGCCCGAAGAGAATAAGAAAGAAGTGCTGACGTCGGACGAGGCGTGGTGCGTCCCGCCGCGCAACGTGCGCGTGTTCCTGGAAGATATGCTGCGGCGTGGTGAACTCAAGACCGTAAACGAAATCCTGATGAAATACGCGTCGTGCATTAGCTTGGAAGCGCCGGAAGCGCGGCGCACCACGGCCATCGGGTTATCGGACCTCGGCGAACTGTACGGCAGCGGAGACGGCAGCGCCTTGATGGACGCCATCCGGCGCCTGGGTAACCAGCTGGCCCTTGAGCGCGAGCCGGAATTGCAGACGCTTGTCAGCGCAGCGTTTGTGCGATTGAGCCAGGAAGCGGCTTCCAAGCGCTGCTATCCAGCGATGCAACAAGCGTTGGCATCCCTCGACAGCGTGGAGGCACAGCGGCCAGGCTCGACGCAGAGCCTTCGGCCACGCATCGGCGCCGAAGAGCGCTTGCCGGAATTCATCGAAGAGGCCATGCGCAGCGGGCAGATCGCGGACGGCATGACGGAAATCCTCGGGTTGATGCCCAAAGCCACTCTACACTATGTCACCAACCGCTTCGGACACTGCGGATTCCGCGAGGATTGCGAGCTGCTCTGCAGCATAGTGAAAGGTTTGGGAGAAGAAGCAACACAGCGACTTGTCGAGACACTGCAGACTGCGCCAGCAGGCGAGGCTGCGGAAGCTCTGGGCCTGCTGAGCCAGCTTTCCCCTGAAAGCGTCGAAAAAATCCTGCCATTGCGTCTCTCGCAATGGCCGCGTTCCTCGCACGACCGTGCGGTGCGGCAGCTTTCTGCGACTCCGCCGGAACACCGCGCGAAGTTGCTGGTTGCGCTCTATGATTCTCTTGATGTGATGATTCGCCCTCTGGCCATCGATGAAATGGGGATGAGCGGCCAGCCTGAATGTATTCCGAAGCTCATCGAGCTGATACAGAACGATGACACACCTGGATTCACGAGAGTCAAGGCCGTTGAGGCCATTGGCCGGTTGCGCGCTTCCGGCGCCAGTACGCTTCTACTTCACATTCTCGACGCCCGCCAAGTTTGGCGGTGGGTTTATCCCAATGAATTAAGAATTGCGGCAGCGCAGGCACTCCTGCGCGTGGACGCGGCGGTGGGAATGGAAAAAGTGGCTGCCAGCGGGATTGACCGCAAAGAACTGACCTTGGAACCCACGGATCCCGAACCCAATGCCTCGGTCATCCGGCAGCGCCGCTATGCGCGTCTGAAACTTTCGCGCAACCTCATTGCAGTAACAACCAATTTACGAGAGAACTTCAGGCTCTCGATTCCAGAATTGAATCTGGGCGGCGGAATCGGTTCCGGAGAACGCCATCTGGCACCCGGATCGCTCCTGACGCTGAAATTCAGCTTGGGCGTTCGGCACATCAAAGCACAGGCTATCGTCCGCGGTGCGCGCCCGCAGGCCATGGCTTTCGAATTCGTGGATATGGACCTGGAGGAACGCTACCGCTTGAGAAAACTGCTTCTCGAACTGGGTGGATTGCCTATGGTCGCGCAGGTGACGAACCGCACCAGGCGCCGCGGGCGCGTGGCGATCGCAAAGAATTAGCGCCGGCCGCCGAAGTTTGCCGTCGAGTCCCTTTCCCACCTGTCCTCTTTCAGGGCGCACCCGTACGCTTGTTCAGGCTCGTCGCCCGTCCTTCGGTCGGCTTGACGCAGGAGACACATGGGACTCCTGTACCATTGCGCGGGACGAGGCCTAACCCTACGGTACTAGACAGGGAGTCCTATAGCGGACTTACACGGCGCGGGATGAAATCAGATCCAAAAACAGCGGCGGGACGCGCATTCGTAAGAAGCCTGAACATCCTGTTGAAGTTCGCGCGCTTGTATGGCTACGAGCACGCCCGCACGATCGAACAGCTCGAAACCGCCTGGAGCGAGTTGCGCACAGCCATCCCACTGGGGTCGGATTCAGGACTGCTACTGGGCGCTAGCGGAGCGCAGCTTTTATTGGACGGGGTACCGCTGGAAGGGGCGCCCGCTGAAAAACAGTTTGCGCAGTTGCTCTCCGCCGCGGGACTCGCCAGTTTGCAGTTCTTTGCGTGCGTGACCGAAGAGGAGCTTGGGCGTTTTGCGCGCGCCTTTCCCACGGGCAAGTCCAAGCCTGCGGAATTGGCCCTGCAATTGAAGGCCGCCCTCGCCGGTTCCCAAGGCATCCGCATCAACGAAATCTGCTTTGTAGCCACGGATTCGCGACTCAAGGAAGCCAGCATGGCAGCACAACTGGCCGTCGCGTCTCTCGGCAAGGACCATGACCAGTTCTCTGAGTGGCTGAACGATCCCCACAAATTGCTCGAATTGATTGCCGCCGCGCAAGGCGCGAAAGGCGACGGTGGCGCCGGAGGGGGAATGAGCGGTCCCGGGCCAGGAGGCCCCGGTGGACCCGGCGGTGGCGAGCCGGGATCCGGCGGACTTGGACCTGGCGACGGAGGTGCCGGTGTCGGCGCTCCAGGGCCAGGAGGGTTAGGCGCGGGACCGGGAGGTAGTGGCCCAGGTGGTGGGGGATTCGGTCCGGGACCGGGAGGTAGTGGCCCAGGTGGGGGATTCGGTCCGGGACCAGGAGGTAGTGGCCCAGGTGGCACAGGATTCGGCCCGGGACCGGGAGGCGGTGGGCCGGGCGGCGGCCCGGGCACCGGCGGGTGGGCCGGAGGTGGCGCCAGCAGTGGCGCGAGTCTTGTTTCTGGGGTTGTGGCTGGTCTTGGTGGAAGAGGGCGCGGCGAGCCAACAGAAGAAGAACTACTTGGGATTCTAGGCGCGCTGACAAGCTTCGGCAGCGTCGGTTCCGGCCAAGGCGGATTGGCCGCAGCCGGCGCGTTCCAGGAACAGGTCTCGCAGTTGCCGGGCCGCGCGCAGGACACGCTAAAACAAGCCCTCGCAGCTCTGGCAGCGCAAGCACCGAACGAAAAGCCGGACGAGTCGGTTCTCGTGCAGCTTGCGGAGCACCTGGCGATTCGTTTCGCGCTCGAGCGCTTCGAAAAGGGCGAAGTCAAAGTCAACGCCGTCCGCCAGATGCTCGATCGCATGAACCAGGAGATCGAGAATCTCCGCAAGATTCTTGGCGCTCACGAAGACAAAATGAGCGACGCCGGAATGCTGGTCGAATCGCATCGCGAAATTCTGGATCGCCAGTTCTGGGCGGCCGTGCCCGAAAGTGGAAAGCGTGCGGTGCTGATGTCCGGGGAAGCCTGGTGCATTCCGCCGCGCAACGTGCAGTCCTACGTCGGCGAACTCATCGAACATGGAAACATTGCCGAAGCCATCAGCATTCTTCAGAATTACGCCGCTTGTGCCGACAGCGAAGAAACGGATGCGCGCAAGAAAACCGCCGTGGGCCTCTCCGAAATGGCGGAGCTCTACGCCAAGGCCGACCCGAAACTATTGAGCGAAGCTCTGCGGCACTTGGGGCTGCGCCTTAGCGTGGAACAAGACTCGGAACTGCAGGGACTGGTGAGCGCCGCGTTCGTCCGGTTGAGTCAAGAAGCCGCGACCACCCGGCATTTCCCCGCGATGGAGCAAGCGCTCGATCTGATTGCGGGAGTGGAATCGCAACGGCCGGGAATTGCCCGCAGCTTGCGCGCCAAAATGGGCATCGAGGATCGCGTGCCAGATTTTGTGGATGAAGCCTTGCGCGCGCGGCACGTGGCGGCTGGCTTGACCGATGTTCTCAAGCTGTTGCCGCAGACCACTATGGAACAGCTGTCGGCGCGTTTCAATCGCTGCAGCCTGCGCGACGATGCCGAGCACATCGCAAATTTGGCTAACGATCTCGGCGAAGAGGCCGTGCAGTATCTCCGCAGCACGGTGCGCGGGGGACCCATCGCCGAAGCGGTGGAGATGGCCGGCCTGCTGAGCAAACTCGACCCGCAATCCATTATGGTTTATCTACCGGGTCGCATGAAGGATTTTCCTCGGGCCTCGCAAGATCGCGTGATCCGGCAGATCTCCGCGAGCGGCGCGCAGCGAAGGTGCCAGGTTCTTCTCGAATTGCTCGACCACGTGGATCCGCTAGTGATGCCTCTCGTGATTGACGAGATTGGTGTGTCGGTGGACCGCGAGGCGCTCGGCAAGCTGCTCACCATCGCCGACGGCGATTTGCCTCCCGGCGCCACTCCCTATTTACGCGTGAAGGCCATCGAGGCCCTCGGAAGGATCCACGCACCAGAGTCCGTGAGCACCCTCAAGCGCATTGTGGAATCGAAGAAAATGTTTGGCTGGCTGCACCCTCAGGAGCTGCGCATTGCCGCGTTCCAGTCGCTCGAAAAGCTGGATCCGGATTGGGCGTTGGCTTTCCTTCCCAAGAGTGGTATTGAAAGCGAAGATCTTGCGCTGTCTCCGCTCGCCATTCCGCCTGCATCGAAATTTGTGCGCCATCGGCGCCACACCCGCGTACGTCTTCGGAAGACCGTGCGCGCGGTTTGCACCAATCTCAAAGAGGGTTGCTCCATGGAGATCAAGACCGCCAGCCTGACGGGCGGCGTCGCTACCCTCAGCCGGCACCTGACCCCCGGGACGCAAGTGCAACTGCGGTTGCAAGTCGGCCTGAGAAACCTGCAAGCCACGGCGCTGATGCGGGATTCCCGCGCGCAGGACATGGCCTTCGAAATCGTGGACATGAACCTCGACGAACGCAGCAAGTACCGCCGCATGCTGGCGGGAAGCCTTTCTAGCAGTTCGAACATTCCGGCCGCCGTCGACAGCGACCCGGCCCCCGCCCCAGTACAGACCTTGGTCTCCCCATAGGCGCTACCTTTTTGGATTTTTATTATTCACCTTTTTGCGAACCGGTTTTCGTCTTGATATCTACAACCCAAGTTCGGTCAATCCTGGGTGGTCATCCGGCCGGCGGCCCAGCGGCCAACGGAAGAGTCGGTGCTCTTCTCGGATCGCCAGATCATTGATGCTGGCGTGGCGGGTTCTAGAGAGCCCCGCATCATCGAACTCCCAATTCTCATTGCCATACGCTCGATGCCACTGGCCGGAAGCGTCATGCGACTCATATGCAAAGCGCACAGCAATCCGGTTGCCTCCGAAAGTCCACAGCTCCTTGATGAGGCGGTAGTCCAGTTCTGCCGCCCATTTCCTAGTGAGAAATGCAGTAACTTCGGCGCGGCCGTGCAGGAACTCCGAGCGGTTGCGCCAGAAACAGTCCGGGCTGTACCCGCGTGCGACTCTTTCTGGGTCGCGTGTGTTCCAGTTGTCTTCCACAGCGCGTATCTTCAGGATCGCCGTCTCTCGAGTGAAAGGCGGCACGAGGCTTGGTGCTGGCTTCGTCTGTGCTTGCATACAGAACTTCCTCCTTTTCTTACGACTCTGGATACAGAACTTCCCGACCTTTAAGCGTCCCGCTCATCGAATTCGCATCTCACGAACTCACGACCGGTACAGCGTCTTTGTGCTTTCAAGGAGCTTCATCGAAAGGGGCGAAGCAACATCCTTGCCAGTTACAACCTCGATGCATACCGCGCCACTTCCTTGCTCCGCGAAACTACTCGCCAGCTTTTGCCGCCAGTGTTTCAACGACCGCGATGTTGGGCAACAGATTCGGCGGGAAACCATGCCGCTCCTCGAGATACTCTGGGCTGTTGTACGAGACCCAAACTTTTCCCTGGCCATCTTCCCAAACCAGGATCTTCAGTGGAAGATCAATGGCAACGCTTGGAGCGGCCAGCATCAAAGGCGTGCCGCCTTTCGGGCTCCCGAAGATGAGCAGTTTGGTGGGACGCATTTTCATTCCCACTTTTTCCGCTTCTCTGCTTTGGTCGATCAGCGCGAACAGGGCGACGCCTCTCGCTTGCAGAATGCCCTTGAGCTTTTCCACCGTCTGGTCCACCGAGTGATTGCACGGGATGTTGACAATCCCTTCCCCCTTCTCGACGATTGCGGCGGCGCTGTCAAGAACCTCTGGCGCGGAATATTTGTTCGCGTTCTTGCTGTGCAAACCACCTGCCGCAGTCCCGAACCAAACAAAGCCCATAAGTAGCAGGGGAAATGCCCAGTTTTTCACGACAAATCTCCTTCTACTCTGAATCATCCATTTGATGTTCGCAAAGGGCAGCTGGCCATAACAAACGTACTATCCCGGCCCTATAGCAGCCACCGTGCCGGACTGCCGACCGCAATACATCACGAGATAAAGTGTTTTTTTGCTACCTAAGAAGGCTGGGAGGGAAGTACTCAATTTGTGGTACGCGATATCAGTATTTGTGGGGCTACTTTGCCTTGCTGGCTTTCCGTAGTCCATCCGCGGAGGTAACCGAACGCCCCGACGCCGCACTTTACCCGGGCGCAAACGACTGGACTGGCCGCGCTTGAAGCGCGAGATGCGCCAATTATTTCACTGCGGCCCTGGCTGCGGACGCCCTTCTGCGCAAGCTTGCGCGCGATCGAGTAGCAGCTCGCGTTCGCGCGCATTCCGAGTGAGCGAGGCCGCGCGCTCAAACTCTGACTGTGCCTCGTCGAAGCGGCCAAGCTTGAACAGAAAGTCACCGCGGACGCTGGGCAGCAGATGGTAAGACTTGAGCGATGGCTCCGAGGCGAGCCCGTCTATCAGCTCGAGGCCCGCTGCCGGGCCGAACGCCATGGCGAGCGCAACGGCACGATTCAGCTCCACAACGGGTGACGGTGTGAGTTCCGCAAGCGCCTCATAAAGTGACACAATGCGCGGCCAGTCCGTTTCCTCCGCCGCACGCGCCCGCGCATGGCACGCAGCGATGGTCGCTTGCAGCGTGTACGGACCGCGTACGCTCGCGAGCATTTCGGCGCGCTCAAGCGCCGCCAACCCGCGGCGGATGAGCAGTTGATCCCAGCGGGAGCGGTCTTGTTCGAGCAACAGGATGGGCTCACCGGCCGGGCCCACGCGTGCCCTCGAACGTGACGCCTGAATCTCCATCAGCGCGACCAGCCCGTGAACTTCTGGCTCATGGGGAGCCAGTTCCGCCAGGATGCGCCCGAGCCGCAGCGCATCTTCACAAAGCGCCGGCCGAAGCCAATCACCACCCGCCGTGGCCGTATAGCCCTCGTTGAAAACCAGGTAGATGACCTCGAGCACCGACTCGAGTCGAGAAGCGCGATCGTTCCCGCGAGGAACCTCGAACGGCACGTGCGCCTCGGCCAGCGCGCGCTTGGCGCGCACAATTCGCTGCGCGACCGTCGGCTCCGGCACGAGAAAACCACGGGCAATCTCTTCTGTCGTCAGCCCCCCGATCAAACGCAGTGTCAGCGCGACGCGTCCCTCAGAAGAAAGCACCGGGTGACAGGCCGTGAACACCAGCCGAAGAAGGTCGTCTCCGATGTCATCGTCGATCGCAGCGTCAAAATCCGCCACGGCCATCTCCTGCCGGGCCTGCAGCTCGCGGCCAAGTTCCCCGTGCTTACGCTCCAGCAGCTTGCTCCGCCGCAGCCTGTCAATGGCTCGGTGCTTCCCCGCAGCCATGAGCCACGCGCCCGGATTGTCGGGGATGCCCGACTCCGGCCATTGCTCGAGCGCTGCGACGAGAGCATCCTGCGCCAGTTCCTCGGCAAGCCCGACGTCGCGCACCATTCGCGCCAGTCCTGCGATGATTCTCGCCGACTCGATCCGCCACACTGCTTCGATCGCGCGATGTGTATCGGTAGCCGTCACGGCTACCGATAACACCACGTTCAATCCGTCGGCGCAAGCCGAAGCGTACCGAAACTACTTCTGCGTGGCCGGCCGCCCAGTCGGACGCTTCTATTTTTTGGGAGCGAAATCTTCCGGCCCTAACACCTGGCGAACTTCGGTTTCGCCTTCCCAGCCCGGCCAGTGTTTCTTGTGAAGTTCCATGAATTCCAAAGCCCCTTGGAGCGCCTCCTTTTTGGACTTGTACTCCAGAATCGCGAACCCGCCGACGACTTCCTTGGCCTCCGTGAAAGGCCCGTCGATCGCGTTGATCTTCCCTTTGGAAAGCCGCACGCGCGTGCTCGCGGCTGTCGCGGCTAGCCCGCCGCTGATGACCATGGTGCCGGCTTTGACCGCTTCTTCGCCAAGCTTCGCCATCACCTCCATGAATCCCGCAGGCGGTGGTCCCTGGTTTTCCGAGTGCTTGACCATCATCATGAATCGCATCGTGATATCTCCATTCTGATCTAGGATTTTGAGCCGCGTTCCGGCCGGCTTTGACCGGCAAAACCTGGCCTCTATTTACGCGTCGAATGAGCACCTTGAGATTCGACATGCCTTACAGTTTTTTTGTAGACCATCGCTTTGCAGTTTCCCATCTTGATTCTGCCGCCGTAACGCGAATAAGTACGACGGCCTCACTGCGCGAAATCCGCCGCTTCCAACACCGGACGAATTTCAACCTCCGTCTCCCGGTCAAACGGCGCGCGCTTGAGCCATTCCACAGCTTCGTCCATGGATTTCACCTGCCATAGCCAGTAGCCTCCCACAAGTTCCTTGGTCTCGCTGAAAGGGCCATCAATCACTGTTCGCTGTTGTCCCGAAAACCGCACGCGCTTGCCCTTCGAGCTCGGCTTTAACCCGTCTGCGCCCAGCAGCACACCCGCCTTGATCAATTCCTGGTTGAATTTACCCATCTCCGCAAGCAGCTTTGGACTGGGCAGTATGCCCCCCTCAGAGTCCTTGTTGGCTTTCACCATCACCATCACTCGCATCGCAGATTCTCCTTGTAATGTGGCTTGGGCACGGAGCGCCAGCCAGTTTCGACCGGCCTGACCCCGCCCCTACTTACGCGTCGAACGAGGGTCAGCCAGTTCGACAGTAACCGCCGCTTTTCTTCCAAGCATTTTGCGGCTGTCCCTGCGTCGACCTTACCCCTGAAGTATCAGGGAATTACGCCGCTCCGGCCAGGACGCGGAGCAGCCGCCAGCATGATATCAACATATGGAGAGGGCACGGAGAGGACTGCAGGTGATCCAAGCCATACTCCTGTACAGCCTGCAAGGCCGCCGACAGCAGGAGGTAGGGCAGTTGCCCCAGCGCCTCCCTCACGGCCACGCTCAGGAGGCTCGTGAACAGGGCCGAGGGGACATCCAGGGCCCCGGACAGTAGAAATAGCCCGATTCCGGCGAGAGCTGTTCCCGCGAGGAACTTGAAATTCCGTGAGAGTGTGCGCTGCCTTGCCATAACTGCCTCCTGCGTGTCGCGTTTCTGAACCTCACCTATACGTCGCGCGAGGGAGTGCAAAATCGACACCTTTCTAGTCCTTTTGGACCTCCTCGTGGTGCGCCGCCGAAGGTTGATCTTGACGGTCCCACTTGCAGATTTGCCTGGAGGAATCGATTCCTGTAACTCTTCATCTGGATCCGGCAAAGTCTTTGAAGGGAACTCCCTGGAGCCACGTGTCCAGATGTGGACAGACCGCCCTCTTGTTCCACGCTATAAGAGATTGTATCTACTCGGATGTTGATTCCTGGCTAACGCCATGCCAGTAGGCAGGAGGCGCTCATGTCTTCGATCGATTCCAATCTACTGAGCCCAAGCCGACAACTCCAAACCCTGGGAGCGTGTTGGATCGTCTATGGAGTGCTTCGCTTGATCTGGGCGCTCTGCTTGTTTCTCTTCAGTGGCACGGCGACCGTAATGTTTGGCGCTCTGCTCACTCGCGTTCCTAACCCCTTCGCGCTGATGGCTGATTTCCACATCCTATACGCCGTGATGATAGTGTTGTCGGCGGTCTGCGGCATTTTCGGGATCCTAGCTGGGCTGGCTCTGCTGGCGGGAAATCGATCAGCCCGCACTCTCGCACTGTTTGCGGGGTTTTTGTCGCTCTCCAACATTCCATTGGGTATAACCCTGGGGATTTACACGCTCGTGGTCTTACTTCCGCTACGAGGTGCGCAACTCCGCAGCCGCTCCGAACAAGCAGCTTGAGGCGCTCCGTTTAGCTCAGCCTGCGAGACGGAACAAGATTGGCTTGGCCGTTGGCCAAGTAGGAGGAACATAATCATGCTGGTGATGTTTGTTCTTCCCGTCGTCGTCCTCATTGCGATTGTCGGGAGTCTTCCGATCTGGCGCCATAGCAAGAAGTGGGGTTTCTACCCCATCAGCGGCATAAGCCTGATCATACTGGTCCTCCTCTTTTTATTTTGGTCCGGACGCTTGTGATTGAGGTAGCGATTAGCCGCTACGCTCTCTAAACCCCAATGTTGACCACGCCCTCCCTCTCTATGCGAAAGCCGTCGCTGTATCGTACAGAATCAAGGTCAGCTTGACGTCGTGTTTCTTGGCGCAGGCGCACCCAACCAGTTAGAATGGGATGTTTGTACTTATCGCGTCGCGGCAGCCTGTTTCCAAAGGTACGCAGCGGACCGTCAGGAGACGGCACACCCATTCATGGATTTAACGGATTTCATCAATAGGTTCATCGCGCGATTCATCGGCACCAAGCACGAGCGCGACATCAAAAAACTGCAGCCGGTCGTTGCCGCCATCAATGCGCGCGAAGCCGAGGTGCAGGCTCTCAGCGATGAAGAGCTGAAAACGCGCTTTGCCGACCTGCGCACTCAAGTTCAAGACCAATTGAAGGATGCCGATCCGGGCGAACCCACTTTTCGCGAGTTGATGCAGAAAGCCCTCGAGCCCGCCATCGTTCCCGCGTTCGCCCTGGTGCGCGAAGCCGGCCGCCGCTTCCTCAACATGCGTCATTTCGACGTGCAGTTGATCGGCGGCATGGTCCTGCACGACGGCAGAATCGCGGAGATGAAGACCGGCGAAGGCAAGACGCTGGTCGCTACGCTTCCTGCGGTGCTGAACGCGCTTGCGGGACGCGGCGTGCACATCGTCACCGTCAACGATTACCTGGCGCGCCGCGACGCGGAATGGATGAGCCCGCTGTATCGCTCGCTGGGATTGAGCGTCGGCGTCATCGTCCACGACCTCGATGACGAACAGCGCCGCGCAGCCTACGGCGCGGACATCACCTACGGCACCAACAACGAATTCGGCTTCGATTATCTCCGAGACAATATGAAGTACGACCTGGCGCATTGCGTCCAGCGCGGCCACCATTTCGCCATCGTTGACGAAGTGGACTCCATCTTGATTGACGAAGCGCGCACCCCGCTGATCATTTCCGGTCCATCCGAGGAGTCCACCGACAAATACGCCAAGATCGATAAAATCATCCCCAAGCTAATTCAAGATATTGATTACACCCTCGACGAAAAGCATCGTACGGCCACGCTCACCGAAGAAGGCGTTAGCAAATGCGAGCGCTTGCTGAGCCTCGGCAATTTGTACGACCCCGCACACATGGAGACGATTCACCACGTCTACCAGGCCCTGCGCGCGCACACGCTTTACAAGAATGACGTGGACTACGTCGTGAAAGACGGCGAAGTCATCATCGTGGATGAATTCACCGGACGCCAGATGCCTGGCCGCCGCTGGTCCGACGGTCTGCACCAGGCCGTGGAAGCCAAGGAAGGCGTCAAGATTGAGCGGGAAAATCAGACGCTCGCCACGATCACCTTTCAGAATTATTTTCGCATGTACAAGAAACTCTCCGGGATGACTGGCACGGCGGCGACCGAAGCCGCGGAGTTCAGCAAGATTTACAACCTGGAAGTCACCATCATTCCGACGAACCGCACGCTGATCCGCATCGAAGCGCCGGACGTTGTCTACCGCACGGAAAAAGAAAAATTTCACGCCGTCGTCAACGGCATCTTGCAAGAAGACAATTCGCTCGACAACGGCATCCGCCAATATCACGAGCGCGGCCAGCCCGTGCTGGTCGGCACCATCTCCATCGAAAAATCCGAAGCCATCGCGGAATTGCTGAAAAAGTCGAGCATCCCGCACCAGGTTTTGAACGCCAAGCAACACGAACGCGAATCGCGCGTCGTGGCGCAAGCGGGCCGCAAAGCGGCCGTCACCGTGGCCACCAACATGGCTGGCCGCGGTACGGACATTCTGCTCGGCGGCAATCCCGAACAAATGACCCGCGACCATTTCCTGAAAAACAAGCTGGCCATGCCCTACGCCGCTGCTCCTGCAGTCATTCCGGCGGAACCCGCCCCCGGCGAGGCTGCGCAGCCCACAGCGCCCATGGTCCTTTTCCAGCACGAAGGCAAAATCTTCCAAGTGCCCGCCCATCAGTGGAAGCCTGTCTACGATCAATTTGCTGAGCAGTGCAAAGCGGAGCACGATGAAGTCGTTGCTCTCGGTGGACTGCACATTCTCGGCACCGAACGCCACGAAGCACGGCGCATTGACAATCAGTTGCGTGGCCGCGCCGGTCGCCAGGGCGACCCCGGTTCCTCGCGGTTTTTCCTCTCGCTCGAAGACGACTTGATGCGCATTTTCGGCGGCGAACGCGTCAAGGCGCTGATGTTCCGCCTGGGCATGACCGAAGGCGTGCCCATCGAATCGGGTCTCATCTCGCGGCGCATCGAGAACGCGCAAAAATCCGTCGAAGCGCAAAACTTCGACGCCCGCAAACACTTGCTCGAATACGACGACGTGATGAACAAGCAGCGCGAAACGATTTATTCGATTCGCCGCTCCGCGCTGGAAGGCAAAGACCAGCGCGATTACGTCCTGGGCATCTCCGAAGACGTCGCGCGCGAGCTCGTCGAAACCTTCTGCCCGCGCGAGCAGCATCCCGATCAGTGGAACACCACACAATTTCTCGCGGAAGCTACCGCGCAGTTCGGCGTGGACATGAAGGCCGCCGGCGCCGATCCTGCTACGCTTGCGCACGAACAGTTAGTGGACGCCGCAGTGGAAGCCGTCACCAAACGCTACCAGGAGAAAGAGACACAATTCGGCCCGGACCTCATGCGCTGGCTCGAGCGCCGCATCATTCTCGACGTGGTGGACTCACAGTGGAAAGACCACTTGCTTTCGCTCGACCACTTGAAAGAGGGCATTGGCCTGCGCGGCTATGGGCAAAAGGATCCGCTCGTCGAATTCAAGAAAGAAGCGTTCATTCTTTTCGAAGACATGATGACGCGCATTGACAACGAAACGGTGCGCTATCTCTTTCATATTCAGATTCAGCAGGGCGAACAGCCGCCCACTGCGGGCACGCCGCAACCTTCTTCTCCGCTGCCGCCCGCACGCCCGCGTGCGGATGCCGTTGCCGCCAGCGCCGCCGCGCGAGCCAGCGAGCCGCAACATTTGCCCGCCGTCGCGCGCGAAATCGAACGCCGCCAACAACGCCAGCAAAAAGATTTGCAGTATCAGACCGGCCCCGCGCAGGCCGAAGCACCCAAGCCCGTGCGCGCCGGAGCAAAAGTCGGCCGCAACGATCCTTGCCCCTGCGGTTCCGGCAAGAAGTACAAAAAATGCCACGGCGCTTGAGTAGGACAGACATTCCTGTCTGTCCGTCTTTTGTCGAAGCTGTGAACGAGAATTAATCGTCGCTGATTGAAACGCGGACAGGCAAGAACGCTTGTCCCACCAAAGAGGAAGCCAATGCCACCAGGTCCAGCACCGCAGCAGCAGCCCGAGCGCCATCCCATCCCCGGCGTGAAAAATCTCGTCGCCGTCGCCAGCGGCAAAGGCGGCGTCGGCAAGACCACCGTCGCCGTGAATCTCGCGCTCGCGCTGGCCAACCACGGCCACAAAGTCGGCTTGCTCGACGCGGACGTCTACGGCCCGAACGTTCCCATCATGCTCGGCACCACGCAGGAACCGCTCGCCACCATGGACAAGCGCATCGTCCCCGTCGAAATCCAGGGCGTCAAAATGATCTCCATGGGCCTGCTCAATCCCGGCGACAAGCCCATGATCTGGCGCGGACCCATGCTCCACAGTGTCATCACGCAGTTTTTGCGCAGCGTCGTTTGGGGCGAACTGGATTATCTGCTCATCGACCTGCCGCCTGGCACCGGCGACGTCCAGCTCACGCTCATCCAGACCGTCGCCGTCACCGGCGCCGTCATTGTCACCACGCCTTCGACCGTCGCCCTCGCCGACGTTCGCAAAGCCATCGAAATGTTCCGCCAGGTCAACGTAGAAGTGCTCGGCGTGGTCGAGAACATGAGTACGTTTTCGTGCCCCCACTGCGGCAAGGCCATTGACATCTTCGGCCACGGCGAAGGCGCGAAAACCGCTCTGGCCTACGGAGTTCCCGTGCTTGGTGAAATTGAAATTGACCCGCGCATTCGAATCGGCGGCGATACCGGTAAGCCCGTCGCCGCGCTCGGCGAAAATGCCGCCGGCGCGAAAAGCTTGTATGCCGTCGCGCATGCCGTCACCGCGCGCCTCGAGGAAGTTGCCGGCACCACTGGTGGTCCTTCCATCCAGATCGATTGAGGCTTTACGTTTCTTTTCTCTCGCCAGCTTTCTGAACTGCCGCAATCTTTGTCCGCAGGCAATCAGGACAAAGGCATCCCTCCGCATCGCTGGGCAGCGGAACGCGCGGCAGCTCCGCGCACCAGCACCCGCCCTCCGGCTGGCACGTCATCGCCGCGCCGCACTGTGCGCACTTCGTTTTCACAGAGAGATGATCGCGCACGTGCCGCGCGCAGTCCAGCCCCGCCAGTTTTTACTGGCCCCGTCCGATGGGCGCACTGGAGGCTCCTTGCGCGCTGGGAGATTCTGGGTATGCGCCGACAGCCAGCCTCAAGACCTGCCAGCCTCAAGACCTTGTGCCTGCTGACGGGCCCAAGTAAAATGTCGGGTCTTCGTTTCCGCGGGTCTTCTCTCTTCTTTTGAGTGATACCGGAGTCACACCGAATGGGTCAGCATTACGACGCAATCGTCATCGGCGGAGGCCACAACGGTCTCGTCAACGCCGCGTACCTCGCCAAAGCAGGGAAGAAGGTCGTTGTTCTCGAACGCCGTCACGTCCTCGGCGGCGCCGCCGTCACGGAAGAAATTTTCCCCGGCTTTCTCTTCTCCGAATGCTCGTACGTCGTCTCGCTCCTCCGCCCGGAAATCATTCGTGAACTTGATCTCCCGCGCCACGGACTCGAGATTCTTCCGCTCGACGGCACTTTTTCGCCCATGCCCAGCGGCGACTACCTTTGGCGCGTCAACGATCACGCCAAATCCATCCGCGATATTCGCCGTCATTCCCGCTTGGACGCCGAAGCCTACGACGAATTCTCGAAGATGATGACGCCCATGTGCCGCTTCGTGAAGCCCATGCTCTCCATGGTTCCCCCGGACCCCACCACCCTCAATCCCAAAGATCTGAAGCAGCTCCATTTCCTAATTCAACGCTTCCGCGAACTTTCTTCCGACGAGCGCTACACACTCGTCCAGCTCATGACCATGAGCTCCGCCGATTTCCTCGACCAATGGTTCGAAACCGACGTCCTCAAAGCCACTATGTCCGCCTCCGGCATCATCGGCACCTTCCTCGGCATTCGCTCGCCCGGCACCGCATACGTCCTTCTTCACCATTACATGGGTGAAATTGACGGGGCCTTCCGCTCCTGGGGATTCAGCCGCGGCGGCACGGGCGCCATTTCGAACGCCATCGCTGACGCCGCCCGCGAAGCCGGCGTCGAGATTCGAACGAAGGCACCTGTTGGAAAAATCCTCGTTAAAAATGGCCGAGCCAGTGGTGTCGCGCTGCAAAGCGGGGAAGAACTCTTCGCCAAGGTGGTCTCCTCCAGCGTCGACCCGCATCTCACGTTCGAAAAATTTCTCGAACCCAGCGAACTCCCCGCCGATTTCCTCGAAGGCGTCCGCCGCTACAAATTCCGCGGCTCTTCCGGCAAAGTCAATCTGGCACTCGACGCGCTTCCCAATTTCAAGTGTTTCCCCGGCCCGGGCGCGCATCTTCGCGGAGCCATTTCCATTTCGCCCAGCATGGACTACATGGAGCGCGCCTACGACGACGCCAAATACGGCCGCTATTCCCGCCGTCCCTACATTGACATGGTCATTCCCAGCCTCACCGACCCGAGCGTTGCGCCTCCTGGCAAACACGTGCTCTCCTGCTTCGTGCAGTATGCACCCTACAAACTTGCTGAAGGCACCTGGGACGAGCAAAAAGAATCCTTCGGCGACAACGTCATTAACACCATCGCCGAGTACGCGCCCAACATCAAAGACATCATCCTCGGCCGCCAGATTCTCACGCCACTCGATCTCGAACGCGAATTCGGCCTCACGCAAGGAAATATTTTTCAAGGCGAACTTTCTCTCGAACAACTTTTCTTTCTCCGCCCCGTCGCCGGCTGGGCCTACTATCGCACTCCCGTCCATAACCTTTATATGTGCGGCTCCGCCACGCATCCCGGAGGCGGTATCATGGGCGCCAACGGCCGCATCGCCAGCCAGGTCATCTTGAAAGAATGGTCCTCCGCTTCTCGGGCGCACCGAGCAAAATCCGGTTCTTCGGGCTCAGCCGCGGCCGCTTCAAAGGCGGCCCACTAGTCATGCCGCTCGGACAGCGCGTGGTCCTCATCGGCGGCGGGCATAACGCTCTCATCACCGCGTTCTATCTTGCCAAAGGCGGCTTCAAGCCGCTCGTTCTCGAACGCCGTGAAATGGTCGGCGGCGGCGCCATCACCGAGGAATTTCATCCCGGCTTCCGCGCTTCCACCCTCACGCACACTCTTGGCCCACTGCACGCCGACGTGGCCCGCGATCTGCAACTCGAAAAATTCGAATACGAAGTGGTGCATCCCGATCCGCGCGTCTTCGCTCCCTCGCCCGACGGCAAAGCGCTCTTCTTCTACAACGACACCGCGAAAACCGCCGCCGGCATCGCCAGCTTCTCCGAAAAAGACGCCGCGAAGTACACGCAGTTCACGCAATCTCTCGAAACTACCGCAGGCTTCTTCGCCCAGCTCTCCTCCATCACGCCGCCGGCGATCGATCATCCCACTCCTGAAGATCTCTGGAACCTTTTGAAAACGGGCCGCGGGGCACGAAACCTCGGCAAGACCGGCATCTTTGATCTTCTGCGCTGGGGCCCCATGGCCGTCGCGGATTTCGTCGCCGAATTCTTCGAAACCGAATTGCTGCGCGCCACTATCGCCGCGCGCGGCATTTTCGGCACTGCGCTCGGCCCCTGGTCCGCCGGATCCACCGCCGTGCTTCTTCTCCGCGCCGCCGCCGATGCGCATCCCGCCGGTCCCGTCGCGTTTCCGCGCGGCGGCCTCGGCTCCTTCTCTCTCGCGCTAGCTGAGTGCGCAAAACGGGCGGGCGCCGAGATTCGCACCGACGCCGAAGTCGAGCACATTCGAATCAAGGACGGCGCCGTCACCGGCGTCGCTCTCACCGATGGCGAAGAAATCGCCGTCGAAGCCGTCGTGTCCGGCGCCGATCCCAAGCGCACCTTTTTTAATCTGCTCGATCCTTCGCAGCTGGATCCCACCTTCGCAAATCGCCTGAAAAATTTCCGCGCCAATGGCACCGTCGCCAAAGTTAACTTCGCCCTCGGCGGCCTGCCCGTTTTCTCCGCGCTCGACGCCACCGAGAGCTCTCTGAAGTCCCTTGCCGGCCGAACCCACATCGGCCCGGAGATTGATTATCTCGAGCGAGCCTTCGACGCCTCCAAATATGGCGATTTTTCCAAAGCTCCCTGGCTCGACGTCACCATTCCCACAATTCTCGATCCTTCCCTGGCTCCCGATGGAAAGCATGTCCTCTCCGCCTACGTCCAATTCGCGCCGTATAAATTAAGGGAAGGGAACTGGGACGCGCGCCGCCTCGACTTGGGACACACCGTCGCAAAAACTCTCGCCGGCTACGCGCCCAACCTGCCCGATCTCATCGAATACATACAGGTCATCACCCCGAAAGATCTCGAAACATCTTACGGCTTCACCGGCGGCCACATTTTTCACGGCGAACTCGCGCTCGACCAACTCTTCACCATGCGCCCAGTGCTCGATTGGGCACGCTACAAAACCCCCATCCGAGGCCTCTTCCTATGCGGCTCCGGAACGCATCCCGGCAACGGCCTAACCGGCGCGAGCGGCGCCAATGCCGCCCGCGAAATCATCCGCGACCTCCGCTGATTCCGCTCATTTCCTTTGCAGGGGCGCAGCACCGCCCAGCCTTCTTTATTCCCTCTTCATCTCGCTCCGTTGAATTCAGCAGAACCTCATTGCTGATATATTTCGCTGGGACTCCGCGCAGCGAGTCGTATTAATATCGGCGTATGCTCAAGAATCGTTCCGTCCCGGTCGACACCATTCTGCCCCATGTTGTTTATCAAGATGTTGCCGAGGCGGCCGCCTGGCTAACCAAGACCTTCGGCTTCATCGAACACTACCGCTATGGTGACCCCACTGAGCCGGTCAGCGGCGCGCAGATCCATCTCGGCGACGCCTGGATCATGCTGCGTAGGTCGCGCGCCGGCGCCGCCAGCCCCGCTCAACTGGGCTCTGGAACGCAAAGCCTGACGGTGTTCGTCGAAGACGTGGATGCGCACTTCCAACGAACGAAATTGGCCGGCGCCAAGATAGTCGAAGATCTAAATGAGACCGCCTACGGCGAACGACAGTACGGAGTCGTCGACCTCGGTGGCCACCATTGGCTTTTCTCGCGTCACGCGCGGGATGTGAGTCCCGACGAATGGGGAGCGAGGATAACTGATCGCTGAGGCGTCGCGCTGCCACTTGCCTATTTCCCGCATTCCATCTATCGTTTCCCTGCGTTAGCTCATGGCCACTTTCGACCGCAATAAACTCAACCACCTCCACGAACGCGAATCGCAACGCTTCATAGCCGACCATCCAAAATCCGCCGCTCTTTACGCCCGCGCCCAATCCTCTCTCCTCGGCGGCGTCCCCATGAACTGGATGAAGAAATGGGCCGGCGCATTTCCCATTTTCGTGGAATCGGCTAAGGGCGCACACTTCGCCGACGTGGACGGCCGCGACTACATCGACCTCTGTCTCGGCGATACCGGCGCTATGACGGGCCACTCCCCTGACATCGTCGCCGGAGCCGTCGCCTGCCGCGCCAAAGAAGGCGTCACCTTCATGCTTCCCACCGAAGATGCCCTGTGGGTCGGCGAAGATCTCCAGCGCCGCTTCGGCCTCCCCTACTGGCAATTCGCGCTGACCGCTACCGACGCCAACCGCTTCTCCATTCGCATCGCCCGCGAAATCACGCAGCGTTCGAAAATCCTCGTCTTCCATTATTGCTATCACGGCACTGTGGATGAATCCTTCGCCACGCTGGAAAACGGCGTAGTCGCCCCGCGGCGCGGCAACATCGGCCCGCCCGTCAATCCCGCCGAAACCACTCGCGTCGTCGAGTTCAACGATCTCAACGCCCTCGAGGACGCCCTCAAGCATCACGACGTAGCTTGCATCCTCGCCGAACCCGCCATGACCAACGTCGGCATCATTCTCCCCGACGACGGCTACTGGAGATCCGCGCGCGCCATTGCCCGCCGTTACGGGTCGCTCCTCATTGCCGACGAAACGCACACCATCTGCGCCGGCCCCGGGGGCTGCACCGCCACATGGAAACTCGATCCCGACATGCTCGTCTTCGGTAAAGCCATCGGCAGCGGCATTCCCGGTGCCACATATGGCTGCAGCGAAGAAGTTGCCCAGCGCATCAACGCGCGCATCCATCTCGAGGACTGCGACGTCGGCGGCATCGGCGGAACTCTGGCGGGCAATGCGCTTTCATTAGCCGCCATGCGCGCCACGCTCGAACACGTCCTCATTCCCGCCTCATTCGAACACATGATCCCCCTAGCCACGCGCTTCAACGATGGCGTCGCCGCCGAAATCCGCGCGCACCATCTTCCCTGGAACGTCATCCAACTTGGCGCCCGCGCAGAATACACCTTCGCCGCAAAACCCCCCCGCAACGGGGGCGAATCTGCCGCTGCCACCGATTTCGAACTCGAGCGCTTCCTCCACCTCTACGCCCTCAACCGCGGCGTCCTCCTCACCCCCTTCCACAACATGGCCCTAATGTCCCCCACCACGACCGCCGCCGACATCGACGCCCACACCAAAATCTTCGCCTCCGCAACCACCGAGCTCGCTTCCTAGGCTGGTTCCATTTCTAAGCAACTGGCAGTCGTGAATTCTGTGGCGCGCGTTATCGATTTGAGTTGAAATGTGGCGTATGGAAAGCCACTTCCTTGTCGACCATCTTGACGTCGAGCGGCTCCTGGCGGAGTGGCGATGGCTGTGTCCCCAGCCAATGGCCCTCATCGCCCGAACTGCCTTCGGAGATTTGTTCCTACGCGACGAAGCAGGAATCATCTTCAAGCTGGACGTCGCCATCGGGCAGTTGAAACAAATCGCGAAATCCGAAACGGAATTTCGTAATTTGGCTCGCACGAAAGAGCAGCGAGAAGAATGGTTTGCCGAACGTGATGAATCAGCCGCTGCCGCGGGAGGCCTGAAACCCGGCCCCGAGCAGTGCATCGCTTTCAAAACCCCTATCCTCTTCGCCGAAGGGGGCGCCCCAAACAATGCCTATGTGGGCAGTCTCTACGAGCAGGTAGCATTCCTCGGCGATTTGCATCGCCAGGTCGTAGAGCTCCCCGAAGGAACCAAAGTGCAATTTCGACTTCAGGAATGAAGACCACTTCAGGACAATAGTGAAACTGCATTCATCTGCGCAAACGCCATGCCGCCAAAACCAACCTTCTTCCCAACCCCCTCCCACTTCCGCACCTGGCTCGAAGCCCATCACGATAAGCTCCGCGAGCAGATCGTAGGCTTCCACAAAAAGGTTTCCGGAAAACCCAGCATCACCTGGCCCGAATCCGTAGAGGTAGCCCTCTGCTTCGGCTGGATCGACGGCGTTCGAAAGAGCCTCAACGAAACCAGCTACACCATTCGCTTCACCCCGAGGAAACCCACCAGCACCTGGAGCTCCATCAACATCAACCTCGTTCGAAAGCTCACAAAGCAAGGTCTAATGCATCCTGCTGGCCTCAAGGCCTTTGCCGCGCGCAGCACAGAAAAATCCGGCATCTACTCCTACGAACAACGCAAAAGCGCCCGCTTCACTCGCGAACAACAAAAACAATTTCGTGTCAACAAACCTGCCTGGGCTTTTTTCCAATCCCAAGCCCCTTCGTACAAACAATTGACCACCTATTGGGTCATCACCGCAAAAAAAGAAGAAACAAAACAAAAGCGCCTCTCCATACTCATCGGTCGTTCGCAACAACAGCGCATAATTCCGCGCCTCATCCCCGCGAAGAAGAAGTGACCTGCTCGCACCATACAGAATGCGTTTAAGCGGGGCGGACATCTATGCCTTTGCCTAATGACACAGCCGCTGAAGAATTGTAGGAAATTCGCGCAGCGAATCTCACGTGCGGGGTAAACAACAATAGCCCCGATCACTCCTGTGGGTAGGAGAGAGTCCCCGGCTGATTCAAGCTAGAGGAGCTCGACTCTTTCTAATTTGTTCGCGAAGTTCTTGCACCAATCGCTGCGCACCATCCACATCATCAATATCTGCAAACACTGGAACGTCGCCCAAGTCAAACCGACTCATGCTGCGTTTTTTTTGGCCTCGGCCGCCAAGCAAGGGCATTCCTGCCCAATAGACGCTCTCTCCCGAAAGCAGTTCTGGCTGAACCTTTATGCCCGCTCTCGATTCGATCCTCGTCATTTCCCTCCTCATTCTGCCGAAAAACGTTCGATATTTTTTGAATGTAACAATCCCTGCGCCGTGTCTATGAGAATCGACACGCCAGTGAGGGAATTTTTTCAGAACTCTTTGTTTTCTTAGGACTAAAAACACAACTCTTGTGTCTGCCGCTGTTCTCGTCGTAGCATCAGGTCGCAAGGGCGAACCCTATGTCTTCCTTCTATCTATTCAAAACCGAAGCCTCCGCATACTCCTTTGCCGATCTCCAGCGCGACAAAGTCACCGCCTGGGACGGCGTGCACAATCCCGTGGCTTTGAGGAACCTTGGCGCGATGAAACCGGGCGACAAACTGATCATCTACGAAACCGGCGATCGCAAGAGCGCTGTCGGCGCCGCCTCCGTGGTCTCAGTGGCCGCCTCCGACCCCAAAAATCCCGCCGTCAAAATCAAAGCCGAATATTTGCTCGCCAAGCCCGTCACCCTCGCCCAAATCAAATCCAACAAGCTCTTCGAAGATTCTCCGCTTGTTCGCCAGGGCCGCCTCTCCGTGGTCCCCCTCACCGCCGCCCAATACAAATTCCTGACAGGCGACTGATTCTGCAAACGCGCGTATGATGCTTTGCGAAGTGTCGAGGGTAAATCCCATGAAACGTTCCATCTTCGTTTTATTCTTTTTCCTTTCTACTCCGCTTTTCGCTCAGCAACCTCCCGAACTCCATTTTCATTCTGTGCCCGACTTCCTGAAGCTTCCGCCCGACCTCTATCTCGGCGAAGCCGTCGGAGTCGCCGTCAATTCGAAAGGCCATGTCTTCGTTTTCACGCGCGGCAATTCTACCGGCCCCGCATTCGCCGCCGCCGCCGCGCAGCTCCTCGAATTCGCCCCCGATGGAAAATTCATCCGCGAAATCGGCCACCATCTCTACGCCTGGTCTTTCGCGCACGCCGTCAAAGTGGACAAGGACGACAACATCTGGGTTACCGACAAGGGCTCGGACATGGTCATCAAGTTCAGCCCCGAAGGCCACCTCCTCATGGTCCTCGGCCGCAAGCAGGAAGCTTCCGACGAAAACACCGGCCCGCTGAAACATCCCAAGCCTCCGCTGCCGCCCATCGACGGAATGTTTCGCCAGGTCACCGACGTCGCCTGGGACGCCGCCGGCAACTCCTACATCAGTGATGGCTACATCAATTCGCGCATCGCCAAAGTGGACAAGGACGGCAACTGGCTCAAATCCTGGGGCGAACCCGGCGATCAGCCCGGCCAATTGAACACGCCCCATAGCATCGCCCTCGACGCGCAAGGCAATGTCTATGTCGCCGATCGTGGCAATCGCCGCATCCAGGTTTTCGACGGTGACGGAAAATTTCTCCGCCAGATCACCGTCGACGTTCCTGTGGATCCCAATGCTCACGCCGCCATCGGCAACAAGCCCACGGCCACCACCGGAACGATGGCACCCGGCGCGCCCTGGGCCATTTGCATCACGCCCGCACCAAATCAGGTCCTCTACAGTTCCGACGGTTTTCCCGGCCGCATCTACAAACTCACGCTCGACGGAAAAGTTCTCGGCGTCTTCGGCAAATCCGGCAAGCAGCTCGGCCAGTTCGGCTGGATTCACGAAATGTCCTGCCCCTCCGAAAACGAACTCTACGTTGCCGAAATCCTCAACTGGCGCATCCAAAAATTAGTTCTCGATCCAAATCACTAGTATCCTTAGAGAAGTGATCTGCAAGAGGACAGTCCAAAGCATCGTATCCTGGTCTTATCGCGGATTCCGCCGACCCTGCGTGTCGATTTTGGTTGCGAGCATGGGAATTACATTTGGTTGTCTCCCGCTTCGCGCGCAGGAAGCACCGCAAGCCGTCGCCGCGGATGAAGCCACGCCGCAAAGGTCAGCATCAACCACAGCAGAGCGCGACGTCTCCTACCGCACCCTTCCGCGAAATGTTCTCCAGGACCAAAAAGACATCTGGCTGTTTCCCGTGCGGCTCGCCAAGGGCCATCAATGGCTCCCAACGCTGGCCGTCACCGGTGTCACCGCGGCCCTCATCGTCGCGGACCCCCACGACACCGGCTACTTCCGCCGTACCTCGTCGTTTCACACTTTCAACAACATCTTCTCCGGCCCCATCACCGCGGGCGAAATCGCCATCGTTCCCGCAGCCTTCCTGGTAGTCGGGCACTTCACTCACAATTCCTACGCGGAAAAAACCGCCCTCCTCGCCGGTGAAGCCTATGTCGACTCCGCCGTCCTTGATGTTGTCTTGAAAGTTGCCACGCGCCGTCTCCGACCTTCGGACATCCCGCCTTCCGGCCCTTTCAACGACACTTTCTTCAACAGTCACGTTTCAAACGCAGGGATCGATACCAGCTTTCCATCCAGTCATGCCTCCGCCGCCTTTGCCGTCGCTACCGTGTTCGCGCATCGCTATCGCCACCATCGCTGGGTGCCCTATGTAGCCTATGGTGCGGCCTCTCTCATCAGCTTCTCCCGCGTCACCACTCAATCCCACTTCCCCTCGGACGTTTTCCTCGGAGCCGCCCTGGGCTTCGCGATTTCAGAATTCACCGTTCTGCGGCCTCGGTAGTCAAGCCCCAAAACATTCCTTGCGCTTTGTCCGTCAGCCAGTACGTTTGTACTATGGCCAGCAACAGCCCTGCCTGCAAAGATTAAGTGTCGTTCGAACCGTCGCGTGGACGGTTCTTCACGGCCTCCACATTTTCGAATCCAATGGTGCGTTGCCCAAGCCCCCAGCGCACAAGGGACACTCTGAGTGGCTTCCGCAGTGGACATCGGCCGTTCGAGTGGCTCGCCCTCAGCGAGCGCTCCGCAGTCTCCCCATCCCAACGCCGTCGCGCACGAGGCGCGCGTCGTTGTCACTGGGGCGCGCCCTTCCGACAATCCCCGCAACCGCGAACTTTTTGCCGAAGACACCACGTCCGTCCTTGCCTTTGAAAACGGCGGAGTCATTCGTCTCTCCGCCGCCGTCGTTCCCGGTCAGCTTCTCTTTCTCACCAACCTGGACACCAGGCGCGAAGTCATCGCCCAGGTCACCCGCAAACGCGTTCACCGCCCGACAAGTTGCTACGTCGAGCTGGAATTTACCCAGCCTTCTCCGGCTTTCTGGGGCATCGAGCTTCCCAAAACGCCGCAGCCCGCCCCGCCCGATTCTCCCCACGCCGAAGTCGCCAAGCTCGTGCAATCCGCCGAGGCCACCGCCGACGATCCCGGCACCCAGGCACCCGCTCCCACCGCCAACGAAGTCGATGAATTGGTCAAAGAAGTCGAAGCCCTGCGCGCTCAATTAAAATCGCTCCAGGAAAAACAGCCCGCACCAAATATTCCTCCCGCCCCCGCCGCCGTCGCCGTTTCAACTCCCATGTCCGTCCCCGCAGTAACGCACGCTGCGCCACCCGCGCCATCGGTGGAAGTCCAGCCAGCCAAAGTGCAGCCAGCAGAAAGACCGCACACGGTTGCGCCACCCGTCGCTGCTGTTCCTGCTGCGCCCCCGTGGCTAGCGCCGCCGCATACAACATCCGAATCACAATTTTCCGAAGACAATCTCCTGCCCGAGCCCGCCCTCGACTTTCAAAAGGCTCCCGTTTTCCCCAAGCCTTCTTCGCCAGCACAAAACAAACTCCCTGCGCCTCCCAGGTCCGGCGCGCCTCGCGCCCTGTTTCTCACCGCCACACTAATATTTGCCGTCGCCGGCGCAGCTTGGTACATGGACTGGATCCCCGCCCTCCCGCCACTCCGAACTCCTTCCGCGCGCACAAACGCGAATCCCATCCCACCCGCAAATCCCGTGCACGCACCGTCACCCGCGCCGCAAAAACCTGCGCAATCGCCCGCCGCTTCAAGCGATGCCGCGCAGCCATCCGCCGCCGCATCAGCAGCTCAGGCCGCAGCTCCTGCGCTGAACTCTTCCTCCTCCGTCATGCCCGCGGCCGACGCCGCACCTCACGCCGCTTCCTCGCCACAGCCTGCCTCCGTGGCAGCCGCTGCTCCAGTTTCGAACGTCAAAGAAAAATCCGCCCCACGCCTTTCTGCCTCCAAACGCACACCTCTCCGCACCTCCACCGATTCCGTTCCAGCTTCCACCACGCTCTTGCTCGAAGGCGGCCCCATCGTTCCCCCAAAGCTCGTCAAATCCGTCCGCCCCAACGCCCCGCCCGATGCCATTCTCGGCTACGTCACCGGCGACGTTGCCGTGGACGCCACTGTCGATCCCTTCGGCCGCGTCAGCTCCGTGAAAGTTCTCTCCGGCCCCGCGTCTCTCCGTAACGCCGCCGTGAAAGCCGTCAAGCAATATCGCTACGAACCTGCCACGCAAAACGGCAAGCCCGTTTCCGCCCACGTCAACGTCACCATCCAGTTTTGGTTCGAACCATAATTTGTCGTAAGCGTGCCGCGTGCTCGTTACTTGTTTCGCCGCGATGATCCTTGCGGTTGCAAGCGCATTCATCCACACGACGTATACTGTTCATGCAGATGAACTGGAGCCACGCTCGATGAAGAAGCTGCGGATCGTCGTTTCACTTCCCAATGACAACGCCTACCAGCACGAGCAGGGCGCCGTCGCCAGGTCCGCTGCAAGACAAATGGGCCTCGATCTCCTGGTCATTCACGCCGAGGACGATTCCATCACACAGAGCCAGCAGTTGCTGAAAATCATCCAATCCCCCCAGGAAGATCGTCCCAACGCGCTTTTAGTCGAGCCCGTCACCGCCACCGGTCTCCGCCGCGTCGCCGAAGCCTCCGTCGCCGCCGGCATCGCCTGGGTCATCAGCAACAGCGACGTGGACTACATCTATCAACTCCGCAAAACTCCCCAGGTTCCCGTTTTCACTGTCACGCAGGGCCAGCAGGAAATTGGCCGCCTGCAAGGCAAGCAGCTCGCTGCTCTTTTGCCGCAAGGCGGCTCGTGCTTATGCATCGAAGGGCCGAGCATGAGCTCTGTCGCTGTCCAGCGCCACGAAGGTATGGAAACGACCAAGCCGCGCAGCGTGCAGACCACCACGCTCCGCAGCAAATGGAGCGAAGACAGCGCCAATCAAAGTGCCACCGCCTGGCTACGCCTCGCCACTTCACGTGCGGAAAAATTTGCCGCAGTCGCCGGACAAACCCACGAACTCGCCCTGGGAGCCCGAAGGGCCTTCCAAAATTCCGACAATCCCGAGCAGCAAAAAAAGTGGCTCGAAGTGCCCTTCCTCGGCATCGGCATCGCCAGCCAGGTCAAGCCTCTAGTGGACTCTCGCGTTCTGACCGCCGCCGTGATCACCTCCGTCACCATGGATCTCGCCCTTCGCACCCTCGTCCAAGCCCTCGAAAAACAATCCCAGCCCCCCGAACGCACCGTCGTCGAAGCCTCCCCCTACCCCGCCCTTGAAAAACTTTCCCCCAAGCGCTGAATCATTCCCAACTTCCGGTGCGACGAACATTCTTGATTGCCATGAGCTTCGAAGGGTCTGTCCTCTTCGCCTCTCTCCCTGTAAGGTCCGCCTTCTGAGGCGGGCCGCTCTCTACTATTCTCCAATTTCCAATTTCGATTTTCGCTTTTCTTTTTTTCCACACCCGATTCCTCTTGACACCCACACCTGCGAGGCACACTATCACCTTGTGTTCTCGCCTTTGCGGCGAGACTCCCGCTCCGTAGTCCGAGGACAGTTTCTTTAGCAGCTAAGCTCCGCATCGAGCGCCAAGAGGCCAGTACGTCCTCCGCTCCTTTCTCTCCGCTCACGCTGGGCCTAACTCTCTGTCCGACGCACACGACTGCACAACCAAGCCCGCAGCGGCTTCATGCCACAACACTCGAGCTCGACTCGCCCCGTGCGAGGACCGTTTTTTGTTTCTCAAAAAGGAGATCCACTCATGTCTGAACACAATAAAGCTATCGTCCGTCGTCTGTTCGCCGAACTCTGGAACAATGGCAATCTTTCCGTGGCCGGCGAGCTCTTTGCTCCCAACTATGAGCACCATGATGCCTCCACGCCCGATTTTGGCCGCGGCCCGGACAGCGAAAAGAAGCGCGCCTCTCTCTATCGCAATGCCTTCCCCGATCTTCACCTCACCATCGAGGATGTCACTGCCGAAGGCGAAACTGTTATGACCCGCTGGTCCTGCCGCGGTACGCATAAAGGTGATCTGAACGGAATTGCCGCAACTGGCAAGCAGTTCACCATCACCGGCATCTCCGTCGTTCGCGTCTCCAACGGCAAGATCGCCGAGGGCTTCGTCAACTGGGACGCTCTCGGCCTCATGCAGCAGCTCGGCGTCGTCCCGCAACCCGTCCAAACCAAGGCAATGGCCGTCGCCGCCACCTCCGCGAGGTAGCTCTCCCGTACTTCCCTCATCAACCAGAAGGCCCGGCCACGCCGGGCCTTCTTTCATTTCACCAGGAGGACAGACACTCCTGTCTGTCCTCCTGCTTTTCTCTTTGTGATTGCCGCCAGGCAGGACACACATCCCTGTTTGTCCTCTTCGCCTTTCCTCAAGTGGTGCCCGCTCCTCCGCGCCCCGCGTTTTCGCTGCCTGACAATTCATGTGCGATACGGGACAGCATTTTGGATTACAGGTTTCTATACTCTCGTGAGTCTGCCGATGTGACTTCGGCATACTGAATTTCCAATCTTCTACTTGGGTTTACAAAGTAACTCATCCGATTGCAGATCGAAGAGACCGAGCTTAGTTGCTCTGATGGCCCGCGCGAAAACGACGGGCCATCAGACAGAAGGAATCACAATGCGTTTTATCGTATCCATTCGTTCGCTGTTGTTCGCAATGGTACTGCTGGCCATCTCCGCGGCATCGTCGGCTCAAGTTGGCATCGCGCTTTCCATTCGGATTGCCCCGCCCGAACTGCCCGTCTACGAACAGCCCATCTGCCCCGAAGACGGCTACATCTGGACCCCAGGCTACTGGGCTTATGGCGACGACGACTACTACTGGGTTCCCGGAACTTGGGTCATGGCTCCCGAAGTCGGCTACCTCTGGACTCCCGGTTACTGGGGAGACGACAACGGCGCCTACTTCTTCCACGAAGGCTACTGGGGACCGCAAGTCGGTTTCTACGGCGGCATCAACTATGGCTACGGCTACTCTGGCCGAGGCTACGACGGCGGCCGCTGGGACAACGGGCACTTCTTCTACAACCAATCCGTCAGCCATGTGGATGTCTCGGTCAACCGCAACGTTTACAACACGCGAGTCGAGAACCGCTCCGATGGTAACCGCGCCAGCTTTAACGGCGGCAATGGCGGCGTAAACGCACGCGCCACGTCCCAGGAAGACGCTGCCGGACGCGAGCGCCACGTTGCACCCGTCGGCGCGCAGAACGAGCATGCGCAGTCTGCACGCGCCAACCCTGAACTACGCTCCTCTTCCAATCACGGCAAACCTCCCATCGCTGCTACTTCCAAGCCTGGCGCCTTCAAAGACAGCGGAGCCGTAGCCGCCAAAGAAGGCGGAGCAGTTCATACCGCCCCCGCCGCCGAGAACAACGCTGCTCGCTCGAACACCGAAACGGCCCGACCAAGCGCGGAGCCAGCTCGCACCAACACCGAAACTCCTCGCACATCCAACGAAGCTGCTCGCCCAGCCGCCGAGACCGCCCGCCCGAGCCCCGCGATCCACGCCAAGGAACTTCCGCCCGCGGAACACCTCTCCGCTCCAAACACTGGCAACGCCAAGCAGGACCAGAAATATCAGCAGCAACAGCAAAAACTTCAAGTACAGCAGGTCAATGAGCGCCAGAAACTTCAGACCAAGCAGGAGCAGGATCATGCGCGGCTCCCACAAACTCCGGCGAACCAGCCGAAACAGCAGCCTTTGGAGCAGAGGCATCAGCAGCAGACCGAACAACTGGCGCAAAAACACACCCAGCAGCAACAACAGTTGCAGCAGCGCCAGCAGCCCGCTCCGCACCAAGCTCCGGCCAAGCCCGAGAGTCAAAAGGGTTCCTAAAAAAACGTAAGCAAACTGGGCGGAACTGCCACCCCGCAGATGCAAGCCGCCGCATGCCCCATCCTTTCCGGCCCCCGCCGGAAAGGATGGGCATTTTCTCTCTCAACGAAGGAGGAAAAAGTATGTTTCATTTATTCTGGTATGTTCTGATTGGGCTAATCTCGGGGGTTATCGCGAAAGACGTCATGCACGTGCACATAACGATTTTCTGGACGGTCGTCCTCGGCATCATTGGAGGGATCCTCGGCGGCGCCGTTACCCACATGTTTTCACGCCCGACAAACGAACGATATCATCCCGCCGGCCTCATTTTTTCCACACTGGGCGCGGTGCTGGTTCTCTTCATTTGCTTTAAGCTGAATATTCATTTTCCTGCGGTCTGACCGAGCAGAAGTGACCGCATATAGCGTAGGTCCTAGTGAAAACAGTTACTGGGCATGTATTCTCAGCGTCTCCAGCGCTGCAACCGAAGTCATGACAACGCCGACTGATCATCCAGTTATTTTGACACCTACCGAGGTGCTGGCTCCCGTTCAGCGTCCTTCACGGAAACGGCAGGCCGTTGCTTTCTTGATCGCTGCTGTCTCGGACTTTCTATCCTTCTGGACGGTGCTTGCCCCGCCCATGCAGTGGTTGATTGATCTGGGAACGGCGTCACTCCTGTTTCTAATCCTCGGCCGTCGATGGGCGATTTTGCCGGGCTTGATTGCGGAAGCCATCCCCGGAATGGGCGTCTTCCCCGTGTGGATCCTCGTCGTCCTCTCCATAATTGCTTACGACGACATCAAAGGCCGCAAACACTAGACCCCGATTAAAAACAGCCTGTTTCCTATGTGGACCTCACCCGAAGTGAAGTTCTGTTAATGCATTATAAAAGGGCGCCCGTTTGGAGTAGGTTTTGATGGTTCGCATCAGAAGCCGAAAGCGTCGTCGCGCTAAGGAAATGAATCCACAAAGAGAGAAAACCAGAGCCTCCCAACATCACTCGGGCTGGATCTCACGGCACACATCTTCCTCCAGTCGCCGTGAAGTATTTCTCTTGATTCTCCCCTTAATAGAACGCGCTTACCGGACCAGTGCCCCCTGACTTCCGAGAAGTGCGTGCCTGGGGAAAGGCAACCTCGGGAGTCCGGGAATAGGCACGGATTGCGCAGCAGAAAGTCCAATACGGTGCGAAGACTACCAGGATTTTTGATGTGTACGAGTCAATCTTTGAGTTGGTGTCCGCCCCTCTGAGAATGCCAACATACCGGGATGTTCGTTATGGGTGGCTCCACGGCATCGCCGTCCTTCCGTTTTTCCACATTTGTTACGATGTTCAAGCCTCTCCGCAATGAGTTTCTCGGCGATGTTGCTTCACGTTCCGACATCCTTTCGAGATTTTCGCTGGCTCCTCGGAGGGACGGGTGAACCACAGCCCCGAACGTATGTCCGCCACAGTGGACCGCAAAGATCTCCCACAAATCCCCGTCGGCACGAATGTGGTCGAAGGCTACAAGGCCTCGATGGACGGCGACGGCCTGCGCATCCTTAATCATTTGCCGCAGATCCTCGAACGAGGCGCCGACGCGCTCACCTCCGCAGAAAAAGAATTGCTGAAGTGGGTTGGCCTGTTCTTCCGCAAACCTACCCCCGGCAAATTCATGATGCGCATTCGCATGCCCAACGGCTTCGTCAAGGGCGACCAGCTGCGCACCATCGCCGAGCTCTCGCGACGGCTTGGCAACAGCGTTTTGGACATCACCACCCGGCAACAGATTGAGTTGCGTGGTTTCACTCTCGACACCGTGCCAGAAATCTGGGAAAAGCTGCGGGGGGTAGATCTGCGTACGCTCCAGACTGGCATCGACAACGTTCGCAATATCAACGGCTGCGCTCTGGCCGGACTGACGCCACACGAACTATTTGACGCCTCTCCAGTCATCCACGAATTGGATCGCGTGATCGTCGGCGGCAATGGCAACCCGGAGTTCAGCAACCTGCCGAGAAAGTTCAACATCACGGTGACGGGTTGCATGGACAACTGTACGCACAGCGAATCGCAGGATGTCGCACTCGTTCCCGCGAAAAAGGCTGGACGGCTCGGCTTCAACGTGCTGGTTGGCGGCAAGATGGGCTCGGGAGGATTCACCATCGCTTCGCCTCTGAATGTTTTTGTCGAAATCTTCCAGGCGGCCGCAGTCGTCGTCGAACTAGTCAAAATTTATCGCGATCACGGTCCGCGCGAGGCGCGCTCCAAGTGCCGCTTTGCTTTTTTGATCGAGGAATGGGGCATTCGCAAGTTGCGCGCGGAACTTGTCCTTCGCCTTGGTCGCGAACTCCCCTTTCAGGGCAGAGATATGCGTGGTTCCACGCATGCCGACCATCTCGGGGTGAGTTCGCAAAAGCAGGCAGGCCTTGTTGCGGTGGGACTCTGTATTCCTACCGGCAGAGTCAATCCGGATGAGCTGGACGAACTCGCGCGCTTGTCGGAAGTCTATGGCAATGGAGAAATTCGCCTGACAACAGCGCAGGATGCCATCCTCCCAAATATTTTCGCGGATCGCGTGGCCGAGCTACTCGAAGAACCTCTGCTCAGGCACCTCTCGCCTCGCCCCTCTCCCTTTGTACGCGGATTGGTGGCCTGCGTGGGCACGGATTATTGCAATCTCGCTCTTATCGAAACGAAGGGACGCGCGATCGCGCTTTCCCAGGCACTCCACAACAAACTACGTACCGGCGTGAATCCTCTCACGATTCACTGGTCCGGCTGCCCGGCAGGTTGCGGCAACCATCAAGCTGCCGACATTGGTCTTCGCGGGTTCAAGGCGAAGATTCAGGGGAAAATTGTGGATGCCGTCGCTATCTACGCAGGCGGCCGAACCGGCCCTCACGCCGTTGCGGGACAGGAGATTCTTGAAACTGTCCCGTGCGATGAAGCATTGCCGGAAGTGGTGGCCAATGTTATCCAGTCGTATCGCTTCGACGTGGAAGCCAGGGAGCATGCGGCCTTGAGTGATCCGCTGTTTACGGCTGCTGCAACCGCGGGTTTGGCGTCGTGGCGGCGCGGCCGCGATTTGGCGCCCTTCGCCACACCGGCCTAAAACGAGGACAGCCGGAAACATCTTGCGTAAGGCCACGCGAAAATTGCGGGCTGGTCGGGATGCCTATTTGACAGTGAAAGTTTGCGCTCCGGAGGAACAACCATGGATTATGTGAGTCCTAAGGAACTACTGCAAGAGGCCGTGCAGTTGGCGAAGAGAAAGTCCGAACTCTCCAGGCGGGACATGCTCATTCGGGGAATCCTAGCAGGGGCGTTGCTTGGTTATGCCACTTCGTTGGCAATCATCGTGACTTCGCAAGGTCTCCCTCCGATCGTCGGCGCTATTCTCTTCCCCGTAGGGTTTGTGATGCTCGTGTTGCTCGGTCTGGAATTGGTCACCGGGAATTTCGCTTTGCTGCCGGCAGGTGTCCTGGCCGGGAAGGTTCGTGTCACCCAACTGCTTCGCAATTGGGGCTGGGTTTATCTTGGCAATCTGATCGGGAGTGTGCTCTACGCTGCGCTTTTTTATTTGGCGATCACCAATTGGCGTACGGGCAATGGCGGCGCGGTGGCGGAACTTCTGAAGCAAGCTGCACAAAAGAAAACACTGGCCTACGTGTCCTCGGGCGCGAGTGGCTGGGCCACTGCGGTTGTGAAAGCCGTTCTGTGCAACTGGATGGTGACGATTGGGGCCGTCCTGGCGCTGGCCTCCAGATCTACTGTCGGAAAAATCGCTGCTATGTGGCTTCCGATAATGACGTTTTTCGCGTTGGGGTTCGAGCACTCTGTTGTCAACATGTTCCTTATCCCCTCGGGAATCATGCTTGGTGCGTCTATTTCAATAGGCCAATGTCTTTTTTGGAATCTACTTCCCGTAACCATTGGGAATATTTTTGCTGGAACACTGCTGACGGGCATGGCGCTTTATGCGACGTATCCTACTGAAACTGCACCGGTCATCAAACAAGTGCAAGAATTCGCGACAGGGCAGGACAAACAGGAAACTGCATTCGCGACCGCCGTCAAATGACGCGTGAACCAGCCTAGCGCCTGACAAACGCGCAAACCGGAGATTTTCAAGTTTCGGATTTGTCAAGACTTGGCAGGACGCGCATTCGCGAGACCCAGTTTAAGCTTTCTAAAAATGCGATTACGTCAACTAGGGTTGATGCAGTATCGCTACGAGCAACACCACGGCGATGACAGCGCCCATAAAGAGCAAAGGCACAAGCACCCAAAGCAAGACGCCGCTTGTCCGCTGCCTTCGGGACAGCATGTGCAGGATAAACAGGAGAGGCACTCCCCCCGTGAGCGATAGCTGAAGCACAACCGCAATAGTCTCTAGCCCGCTCTGGACGTCCCCAACCTTGAGCGCTTGAGGGCCCATCGTCAGCAGCATGGTAACGAGCCAGTGGTGATTCATGCGGAGCAGCCACACTGGTGGCAGCACGATCAGCCCAACCAGCGCGGCTTTCACTGACGAATGCCAGCGCGCCACAGCGAGGAAATCCAGCACGTTTCTGTACAGGCCACTTGGCGCGCCAGTGAGCGCCAAACAAGCGCGCAATACGAACAACAGAACAAGCAAGGTGATCCAACAGCCGATTTCAGCGGCGAGCAAAAACGGAGCGAACCAGCTATCAATAGACCGTGGGATTTGCACCAATAATATGAGGGCAAGGCAACCAGCCGCGGGAATCCCAAGCAGAGCTATTAACTGCAGGAAGGGCGATGCCCTATCCAGTAGGTTTTCTTCCGCGCGTGCTCTTTCTCCCTCAAGGATCATGGTGGTGTGCCAGATTAATTTTTAGATTAGCGCAGTCTGCAGAGAGGGCTTTTTCTGTCGTGAGCGCTGTTTCCAAAGTCGCAATTCATGTTCCAGAGATTTGCCCCTGGGTGGGCAGAAGGCTGGTCAATCGACTCGTTCCCGGGAATCGGGGTTGCCGGAGCAGGCGCGGATCCGGCGAGTCCCAATCGATCGTCTGTCCTACTTGACGTCAAAAGTCGCTTTCTGCTTTATCCCCGTGGGACCACCCACTGCAACATCTTGTGCCAACGTGCTATTTGCATGAAATACGACCCCGATTAGCAACGTAACGCAACAGAGCCCATATTGGACCTTCCTTGGAATTCCTCCGGCTGTACGAAGTAACTGTGACAGCTTCGCGAGAACGCTTCTGGCTGGCCCACTCTTTCTACGGATTTTGCAGGAAGGGTGGGGCTACTTTTCGCTAACTCCTGGTTTTCACTTCTCCGCGCCCGCCTCTCCCCCCGCTGCCGCAGCTTTCTTCTCTCGCCCTGCATCCTTGGGGATGAACCGCATGCACGGACAATAGCCTTTGCGCGAGCCCGGCGCCTGGCACGTATATTTCCCCACGACATGCCTGCTCGCCGTGTGCCCGCATTCGCAAAGTTCTTTCCCAGCCTTGCTCGCACCGTCCGCTGGCCGCCCTTTCAATTGTTCCTCGCTCATCGTGCAATTCTCCCAAAAACATTTCCACAATTCTTTCGAATCATGCCCCTCTCGCAAACCCTTTCCCCGCTGTGTATCCTCTGCCACGTCGATAGTTACTAATTAGGTAGTACTTATACGTGCTAACATCCATGCTACCACAAAGTAAGAAGTCGGCCACGCCTTTTCTTTTTTTCGGGAAGGTTCCGACGTTCAGATGCGATCTTTGCATCTCGGATACAATTGTCGGATGAGAGCGGATTTGGAACGCGGGAGACAGATGATTGGGAATAAGGACCTGTGGATTGCGGCTCATGCCAAAGCTGCGGGGATGACGTTGGTCACCAACAACGAACGGAAGTTCCGCCGCGTGCGCGGTTTGAAGGTGGAAAACTGGGCTCCGTAGGATAACCCTCCCTTGCTTGTCCACAACTTTCCCAACGCAGTACAATGTCTCGTTCACACTGCGAGGAGGGAACCTGCCATGGCTACTGCCGAACAGAAAATCCAAGTCACCGAGTTCACCAACGAGCCGTTCATCGATTTTTCTAAGCCGGAAAACCGCAAGGCCATGGAAGCCGCGCTGAAAAAAGTCGCCTCCGAATTCGGCAAGGAATATCCCATCTGGCTCAACGGGCAGAGAGTCACCACCGCCGAAAAGCGCATGTCCACGAATCCCTCGCGACCCATGGATATCATCGGAATCTTTCAGCACGCCTCCGCGGACATGGCCAGGCAGGCCGTCGAAACCGCCAGCAAATACTTCGACACCTGGAAAAAAGTTCCTGCGCAGGAACGCGCCAAATATATTTTCCGCGCCGCGCACATCATTCGCGAACGCAAGTTCGACCTGGCCGCGCTGGTGTGCTACGAGGTCGGAAAAACCTGGCCGGAAGCCGACGCCGACATCGCCGAAACGATTGATTTCTTGGAATTCTACGGCCGCGAAATGCTGCGCCTTGCCGAGCCGCAGAAGCTGACGCCCATGCGCGGCGAGCGCAACTACCTCATCTACATTCCGCTCGGCGTCGGCGTGATCATTCCGCCGTGGAATTTTCCCTGCGCCATCATGGCCGGGCTCGTGGCCGCTTCGCTGGTCACCGGCAATACCGTGGTGCTCAAGCCCGCCAGCGATTCACCCACCATTGCTGCGAAATTCGTGGACATTCTTTACGAAGCCGGCATTCCCAAGGAAGCCGTGAACTTCATCAGCGGTGCGGGCGGCGCCGTCGGCGATGCGCTCGTCACCCATCCGAAGACGCGCTACATCGGATTCACAGGTTCAAAGGAAGTCGGCTTGCGCATCAGCGAGCTCGCCGGCAAGGCCATGCCCGGCCAAATCTGGATCAAACGCACCGTGCTCGAGATGGGCGGCAAAGACGGCATCGTCGTGGACGAAGAAGCTGACATTGATTCCGCGGTGGAAGGCACGGTGCAGGCCGCCTTCGGCTACCAGGGACAGAAGTGCTCGGCGTGCTCGCGCGTAATCGTCTCGGAGAAAATCTATGACACCTTTGTGCAGAAGCTGGTGGACCGCACGAAAAAAATCTCCATCGGCCCGAGCGACGATCCGAATAATTACATGGGCCCGGTCGTCAGCGCGTCCGCGATGAAAACCATTCTCGATTACATTGAAATCGGCAAGAAGGAAGGGAAGTTGCTCACCGGCGGCAAACGCGCCGCAGGCGATGGCTACTTCATCGAGCCGACGATTATCGCGGACGTGGATCCCAAGGCGCGGCTCGCGCAGGAGGAAGTATTCGGTCCTGTCCTCGCGGTGATCAAAGCGAAGAATTACGATCACGCCCTGGAAATCGCCAACAACACCGAATTTGGATTGACGGGAGCCGTGTACTCCAGGAATCCCGAGAAAATCAAAAAGGCCGAAGAATCCTTCCACGTCGGCAATCTCTACTTGAACCGCAAGTGCACCGGCGCAATGGTCGGCGCGCATCCCTTCGGCGGATTTAATATGTCCGGCACAGATTCCAAGACTGGCGGCAAAGATTATCTTTTGCTTTTCTTGCAGGCGAAGTCCGTTGCTGAAAAAGTTTCAAACTAGTGGTAGTCGGAGGAACTGAGTCAAACAGGACGCATTCTGCAAAGATCGTCGTTACGTAGTGGCACTCTCGTGGTTGGCGGCCCACTTCAATGCGCGATACATCGGATAACTGAGCAGCAGCATCAACAGCGCCCACGGCGCATTCTTCCGGTCCGTCAGGATCGAGCCGGCCAAAAACAAGACCGAGGCCGCCAGCGCAATGCCCGGCACCCACGGATAGCCCCACGCGCGGTACGGCCGGTTCATTTCCGGCTCGCGCCGGCGCAACAGAAAGAGCGAGGCATACGACAGCGTATAATTCGCAACAAAGAAAAAGGAAAGCATCGCGATCACGCGCTCAAACGTTCCGGTCAGCAGAAAAAGCAAACCGACCACCGTGCTCAGGAAGAGAGCCGGCACCGGCGTCCCGCCTGCATTCACGCGGGAGCCGCGGCGGAAAAACAATCCGTCGCAGCTCATGGTATAGAGCGTGCGCGAGCAGAAAAGTTGGTTGGCGTTGAGGCAGCTCAGCATGGAAACGATCATGATCGAACGAATGATGGGATCGCCCAAAGCTCCGAAGATGCGATTGGCGACGGTGCCGAGAACAAAATTATTTCCGGCAATTTCGTTCATCGGAAGGATGTATAGTGCCACCAGGTTCAGCAGCAGATAAATCCCCATGATGGAAAAGACGCTGCCAAAAATCGCGCGCGGAATGTCGCGGCCCGGCTCACGCACCTCTTCCCCGAAATAAATAACGCCATCCCATCCATCCACCGTGTAGATCACTCCCTGCAGCCCCAGCATGAACGCAACGATTAGAGGCCACCCGGTCGGCAGCGCCAGCGCGCTCGCGGCAGATTGCGTGGCGACGCGGTGCGCCGCTCCCCCCAAAACAAAACAGGCAATGACCAGAATGATGAACGCAGCCGTCTTGATCGCCGCAGTGAATAGTTGTGCGCCGCTGCCCCAGCGTATTCCGCGCCACTGCAAAACAAAAAAACCGGTAATCACGAGCGCGGCGACGACAACTTGTATTCGAATCGTGTAGCCAAAGACTGGGATTTCACCAATTAATTTTGGATATAGCGCGCCGCTGTATTCGGCTATGACAAAGGCAACCGCGGCGGCAGTGCCGCAGGTGGAAAGCCAATCGCTCCAGCCGACGATGAAACCGGCGTAATCGCCAAGCGCGCGGCGCGAGAAATTATACTGGCCGCCGCTGCGCGGAATCGCCGCGCCGAGTTCGGCCAGGGCGGACGCGCCCAAAAGTGCGTAGAGTCCACCAACAATCCATACACTCAGAAAGAGCAACGGATTCGGCAACAGGCCGGCGACTTCGCCGGGCGTTCGAACGATTCCGGCGGAAATGGTATTTCCGATGGCCGCAGCCATGCCGAACCACATTCCGAGGACCTTCAGGAGTTTCCCTGCGGTGCGCGGGAGATTCGAATGGGCCAGCGGCGTGGTGTTCAATGGTTCCTGCTAGCAGGAAGAATGTGCGAGCACAACAAGGCGGCCATCATAACCGTGGGAAATGGAATTGCAAGGGCGAAGTCGGGAATGGCGCTCTGCGTGTTCGCAGGCGAGGAAGATTCGAATCTCAGCGCGGTTTGCCGACGAAATTCCATTTGCCCCAGGCGAAGGATTCGCGGATGGGGACGAAATGCGCGCGCGCGAGTTTTACGATGGAATCGGGTTGGGTTAGCCACTGCTCATAGGTGCGCTTTTCGTGTTCAATCATGGTGGCGAGGGCGTCCATCTTGTTCGAAAGGCGGCGGGCCAGCGGATTGTCCGAGACGGCGTGGACAAATTTCAGAAATGGAGTCAGCCAGGGTTCCACGAAGAGCACGCGGCCGTCCTTTCGGAGCACGCGTTGCATTTCGGCAAAGGTGCGCTCCAAATCTTCCGGCAGCGCGTGCAAGTGGTGAAGACCGCCTTGGACGATTAAGACGTCTTTGCTGCGCTCGAAGAAGGGAAGCTGGCGGCAATCTGCGACGGCGCATTTTGCCGGACCTTGATATTGCGCGGTCAGGCGGGGAGACAAATCCACGCCTTCGACGCGTATAAATCCCAGTTGCTGGAGAGCGTTGAGTCCATTTCCGCGGCCGCAAAAGAGTTCCACGATTTCAGCATCGCGCGGCCACTCGTTCGCGCCCAATTTCTGGAGGCGCGCGATAAATTTCTGAATTTCTTGTTGCGGCGTTTCGAAACGCAGGTAGGCGGCTTCCCAGGGATCAGGCGAGGGCGCGCTCGAAGGTTCCAGGTTCAAGTCGTCGATCCTTTTTTCCATTTGCGATGAAGGCAACGCAAGGCAGTGGAATCACGTCAAGGCAGTTTCCCACAGTTCGCTGCTCTTTTCGAGGCGGGGGAATCGATCTCACTAAGGAAAGCCAACAACGAAAAAGCGAAGTCACCAGTGCGGAGATGGATGATAGACATGTGTCGGGCGTGGTGAAAAGTTCGAACGAGCGGGTTATCATGGATTCCCGTATGAACACGGCGCTGACTTCCGAGGGCGCGTTGCGAGAAGCGGTGGGCGCGACGCAGCCGGTCGATGTTTCCGTGGTGATTCCTTGCCTGAACGAAGCCAATTCACTGGCCATCTGCATTGATAAAGCGGTGAATGCTTTCCGGAACGCGGGTCTGTGCGGTGAAGTGGTGGTCGCGGACAACGGTTCGAATGACGGTTCCGTAGTGATTGCGGAACAGCATGGCGCGAGAGTGGTTCACGTGGCGGAACGAGGCTACGGCGCAGCGCTGCGGGCGGGCATCGCGGCCTCGCGCGGCCCGTACATCATTATGGGCGATGCGGACGACAGCTATGACTTCACGGAAGTGCCGCGATTCGTCGAGAAACTACGCGGGGGCTACGACGTGGTGATGGGCAATCGCTTTCGCGGAGGAATCCAGCCCGGGGCGATGCCTCCGCTTCACAAATACTTCGGGAATCCCGGCCTGACCGCGTTGCTTAATCTGCTTTTTCATGTGGGCATCGGCGACAGCTATTGCGGAATGCGCGGGTTCTCGAGGGCGCTCTATGATCGCCTGGATGTGCGCAGTTCCGGGATGGAATTTGCGCTGGAAATGATTATCAAGTCGGCGCAAATTGGCGCGCGGATTACGGAGATTTCCATCGTGCTATGGCCGGACAAGCGCGGGCGCGCGCCCCATCTACGAAGTTTCCGCGATGGCTGGCGGAGTTTGCGGTTCATGCTGCTCTATGCGCCAAACTGGCTGTTTCTGTTGCCGGGCGCATCGCTGGTTTTCCTGGGGCTGGCCATCGTTCTTTGGTTGCTTCCCGGGCCGCGTGCCATCACGCCGCGCGTTACGCTGGATCTTCACACCATGATTTTCGGCGTCATCTTTACTTTGCTCGGCGCGCAGATCCTTTCGATCGGCGCATTTGCAAAAGTGTTCAGTTATGCGGAGCGCTTTGACCGCGGGACCGTGTCGTTGAAGCGCGTGTTGCGGCGTGTCACGCTCGAATCGGGATTGTTACTCGGAGGCGCGTTGTTCCTCGCGGGATTCGCGGGTTGCGCGTGGATCACCTGGCAATGGGCGGCGAGCGGGTTTGGCCCACTGCACGAGGTGCGGCAGGTGCTCTTCTGGTCCATGTGGCTGTTTCTCGGCCTGCAGGTGATTTTTGCGTCATTCTTCCTGAGCATGCTGGGCATCAGCCGCGGCACGTTCATCGGCGACTACGACTTAAAATAAATGGCCGCGCCGCCTCAGACATCCCGGGCGACTTCATGGCCACTTTCCTGGATTGGGCGCTGGCATCACGCGTTTGTATTCGAACGGCGCACTCGCGTGCTCGCGAAAATGCTGGCGGCACAAATCCCGCAGCGCGCGTCCGTGCTGGATATCGGCTGCGGCGACGGGACTGTTGGAAGCTTGATCAAAGAGTTGCGCCCGGACGTTGCGATACAGGGCGTGGAATTCCTGGTGCGGCCCGGCTGCAAAATCGAGTGCGGCCCGTTCGACGGCTCGTCACTTCCATTTGTCGATGCTTCCTTTGACGTGTGCCTCTTCGTGGACGTACTCCATCACACCGAAAATCCAAAGGTCCTGCTGCGCGAGGCAGCGCGGGTCAGCCGCACTCTCGTGCTGCTCAAAGATCATCTGGACGAAAATATTTTTGACGACGCTACTCTGCGATTTATGGATTGGGTGGGGAATCGCCCGCATGGCGTGGTGCTTACGTACAACTACCAGAGTCGCAAGCAGTGGGCGGAGCACTTTTCAAATTGCGGACTGGCGGAAGTCAACTGGACGACGGGGGTGCCGCTGTACCCGGCACCGTTCAGTCTAGTGGTAGGACGCGGACTGCATTTTGTGTCTCTGTTGAAGAAAACAAGTTAGCGTTGGAGTTCAGTGACCGGGTGGTTTGGCCCCGAGAGGGTAGGGAATCAATTCAGTATTGTCCTCCTCGGGAGCGACGAGCCAGATCTGGCGGTCCTTGAAATAAGCGAAGAGTTTTTCATTCTGCTGCGGATTGGTTTCGCGCGCCCAGAGAATCTTGGCTCCGTCAATCTCCGCGCCGTTGAAAACCCAGTCGTCATGGACGTTGTAGTCCGGCGGGTAATGCACAATGACTAAATGTTTTCCGGGAGTGTGCGAAAGTTTTTCTGTGATTGCTACGCGGCTCGGGTCGCCATGGCAGGCCCAATTCAGCGGGTCGCAAGCGCCGTGAGCCACGGCAACGGCGGTACTCACGGCGAGAAGAACGACGGCCGCGTGAGAAAGGGCCGCGCCGAGTGGGCGTCCACGCACTTTCATGGTTCGCAGATGCCGGACAGCTTGCACCAGCAGGAGGAAAATCACACATGTCACAGGTGCTTCATAGTGAGGCATGGACCAGATGATGGAAAAAAATCCAGCAGTGACGACGAGAAACGTGGCCAGCGGAAGCCGCAATTTGCGGTCGAAGAACACAAACGGCAATCCGGGCAAGAGCAGCAGCGCTCCCCACCAGAAATAAGTGCTTGCGCTGCGCCTTAATTTCTCGCCGGTGACTCTCCAAACGTCGGGCCAGGTGTTGCCGTAGTTGTCGAGTTCCCATCCATTGTAGAAATCTTCAAACTGCTGGTTGTTGTACTGCAGCGGCTCGCGGGGATAGTCCCAAAGGAAGAGCCCGGCCGATTCGTAGGTGCGTGAATTCAGGGCGTATGGAAAACGAGCAGCGTTTCCCGTCAGGCACCAGTTGTAATAGGCCATGAAGGCTGCGGTTAATCCGAGCACGACTGCCAGAGGCAAGAGAATTTTCACAGCGCGCTCGCGATGCGCTGCGCGTGAACTTGTTCCTCCGCGCAGCCACCAGAGGAACCAAATTGCGACCGGAATGCAGAAGAGCAACCCTTCGAAGGGCCGGGTGTTCGCCAGAATTGCCACGCCGAGTCCGAGCAACAAGACGTTTTTTGTGCGCGCCCGCCGCGCAGTTCTGGGCAGCGCGCCCAGGACCAGCGCGGCACCAAGGGCCGCGACGGCTCCGCCCCAGTAGCTATTGATCCAATAACTGGCCACGCCTAACTTCAACGCGACGAGTACCCCGCCAAGAAAAGCCCAGCGCGCGGGCAGCCATGCTTGCAGCATCCAAAGAATCGCGGCGCACATCGCGGCCACGCTGAGAAGCGCGCCGATCCAGGGATGTCCGAGCCACTGGCCCAGAGCCAGAACGAAACCTTGCGCTGGAGGGTACTTCGAGGAATAAGTGGGGAGCCAGTTCACGTGAAACGTTTCGAAACTCATCCACATGGGGTGCGGCGGATTGGCGAGGCGGCCGTGCGCAAACGTGTCCGCCATCAACAAGTAACTGAATTCGTCGTGGATTCCCGGAATTGGAACGGGAAGAAGCGGAAGTGCAGCTAAGCGTACGACGATCACGGAGAAAAACAGGAGCCACAGCGCAAACGTTTTGCGAATCGCCAGCATGGCGAATCTTCGTTCAATGATTCGAAAAAGATTCTCGCTCGGTCGGGGGAGGAAGACAGCGAGTAAGAGAAATCCGGCGGCGACAAGCAGAGTTGCAGCAAAAGTTGACGAGAGGTGCAGCGTCATGCTGCCGATGCAAGGATTCATCTCAGAGAATAGTGTTAGGTCTCGGACCTAGACGTACCGTCATGTCCGATAGAGGATAACCGATTTCTGTGCCGCAGCTTTGTTTTTCGGCGAGCGGTTATCGTTCGATTTCAATGTCCACGGTCTGGTTTGGGTCCGGGGCGGGCCGGCGGTTGCGTGGCTCGTCGGCGTAATCCGCCATTTCCAGGCGCAGATTTCCTACGTTCGTCGAGTAGGTCAAGCCGGTTTCAAAGTCGACGATTCCCGCGCGGATGAGTTTCTCGATTTCGCCGTCGAAGTGTTGCATGCCTTCGGTGCTGCCGTCGCGCATGGCGTCGAGAAGGGACTTTCCTTCACTCTCACCTTTTTCAACGTATTCGCGCGTGCGCATCGTGGATTTCAGGATTTCCACCGCAGCGATGCGGCCTTTCTTGTCCTTCTTGGGAAGAAGCCGCTGCGAAACGATGTAGCGGAACGCTTTCGAAAGACGCGTGCGAATGGACTGCTGGTCGGCCATCGGAAAAACGCCCACGATGCGTTCCACGGTCTTGGACGCGTCGATCGTATGCAACGTGGACATGACCAAGTGTCCCGTCTCGGAGGCTTCTAGAGCAATCTCAATGGTCTCCCGGTCGCGCATCTCTCCGACGAGGATGACCTTCGGTGCCTGGCGTAACGCCGCTCGCAGGGCTAATGCAAAGGTTGGGGTGTCAGAATGCAGCTCGCGCTGGTGGATGGTGGCCTTCTTGTGCCGGTGCAGGAACTCGATAGGATCCTCGATCGTTAAAATGTGATAGGCCTTGCTCTCGTTCATCTTGTCGAGGATGGCCGCGAGGGTCGAGGATTTTCCGGAACCGGTCGGGCCGGTTACCAGCACGATTCCATTCCGCAGGTCCACGATTTCCTCTAATGCGGGAGGCAGATTCAGGTCCTCAAATCCCGGGATTTTGTCGGGGACCACGCGCATTACGATGGCGCAACTCCCGCGTTGCTTGAAGATATTCACGCGAAAACGGCCGACTCCGGAAATGCCATAGGACAGGTCGGCGGAGCCATCCTGTTCCAACTTCTGGCGGGGCGTCTCGTTTTTCCCCATGATGTCGCCCGCAATGGAAGCGGTGTCTTGGGAGGTCAGGGACTCCAGGCCTTTGTACTTCAGCTCCACAAGCTGGCCGCTGACTTCGACCTGCGGCGCGCGGCCGGGCGAGAAAATCAAATCGCTGACGTGCGGGCTGGACTTCAGCATGGCCGTGACAAGCTGCGCGGTGTGAATGTTTCGTTGCACGGCAGGCGCCGCCGCTGGCGCGGGTGTTTGCGTCTGCGCAACCTGCGGAGGCATTGTTTGAACCGGAGTACTCATGAATTGTGATCATCCTTTCGGGGCCCAGGGAAGAGAGGGCAGGTGAACTGCAGAGTCGCCGGGTTGCTAAGCACGACGACATTTCTATTGTAGGAGAGCGGAGGGTTTTGGCGCAGAGAGGAGTCCGACGGCATTTCGTGTAGGCAAACTGGCCGGAAGGACAGGTTTGCGTGAGAGCAGCAGTACGGCTGCTGTCCGGCGGGCCGGCGACGGCCTATCGGCCTTGGTTTAAAACGAGAGTGATTTCGCCGTCTGCTGGATTGAGCTTAGCGCGGAGATAGCTAAGATCCGCGATGATCCAGTCCGCGCCCGCTTGAGCAAGCTCTGCATCATTGGACGTTGTGCGCACGGCAATCACAGGCGCGCGGGCGGCTTTGCCGGCGCGAACTCCTGAGGGAGCGTCTTCGATTACGATGCAGTTTGCGGGTGGCACTTGCAGAATTTCCGCACCCATCAGGTAAGGATCGGGATTCGGTTTGCCACGTTTCACATCGCTTGCGGTCACAAGGTGCGCGGGAATCGGAAGGCCTGCGGCGCGCAATCGTACTTCCGCAAGGCGGCGAGTCGCGGAGGTCACGATCGCATAGCGGCTCGGCGGAAGCGCGCGCAGGATCTTCGCGGCGCCCGGCAAGGCCACGACGTCCTCCACATCTTCCAATTCGCGCCGCTCCACTTCGCGATCTTCCGCATGGTGATCCCCATGAGGAAGCAACTCGCGGATGGTGGCGATGCTGGGCCGGCCATGTGCTTGCTTGACCACCGCCGCGGGTTCGAATCCATGCTCGCGCGCCCAACCGCTCCACACGCGCGCTACCGCCGGAGTTGAATCTACCATCACTCCGTCCATATCGAAGAGCACACCGCGGCAGGGAATAGAAATCATGATTCATGATAGGCAGAATGGGACGAATTGCGAAACGCGAAGCGGCTGATAGGTTGACTTAGTCCAGTGGCTTAGTCTAGTATGAGGTGATGAAGAAAGTGAATACGCACGAGGCCAAAACACAATTTTCGCGGCTGCTGCGCCAAGTGGCTGCCGGAGAGGAAATCACCATCGCGAATCGCGGGGTGCCCGTGGCGCGGCTGGTTCCCGTGCCCCCGGAAAAAAACCGGCGCGTTCTGGGAATTTTTCACGGGCAATTCACGGTCCCTGATGACTTTGACGCGCCTTTGCCCGAGGACTTACTCGATCTGTTCGAGGGACGAAAGCCGAGGCGTTCCAAGAAATCCAAGAAGCAGGGATGAGGTATCTGCTCGATACCAGTGTCTTCCTCTGGGTCCTCACCGGCCAGGACAAGCTCAACCCGCGGGCGCAAGAGATTCTGACGTCCGCATCGTCGGAGCTACATTTCTCAGCTGTCGGCACGTGGGAAATCGCCATCAAGTTTGCGTTAGGCGCGCTTCGGCTTCCGAAGCCGCCTAGGGAGTTCGTTCTCCACGCGCTACGTCACTGGCCCATGCAGGCACTCACAATTACTCACGAGCACACCTTGCGTGCGGGTGAACTGCCGCTGCATCACCGGGACCCGTACGATCGAATGCTGATCGCCCAGGCCCTCGTCGAAGGAATGGTTTTGCTGACAGCCGATCGTGCATTCCAAGATTACAAAGTGGAGTTGATTCTTTGCGGGAAGTAAGAAGTGGGGTGGGAGACGGGGATTGAACCCGCGACATTCGGTGCCACAGACCGACGCTCTACCAGCTGAGCTACTCCCACCGCCGAGGAACGCCTTCAGTTTACGCTAAAATCCACGCAGCGAAAAGTGGGTCAAGACGTTCCATCCGGGAGTGAGTTGCCTCTTCGGAAATGACTCTGGCGAAAGGGTGCTGGCATTCTTCCTGGGTCGTCGCCCGTGCTCAAGAAAGAGGAGCAGAGAATTCCGCGAGCCGCGATCGGGTGTCCGAGAGCCAACTGGGGTGATGCAGGCATTTGCTCCGTACCGTATTAGTTTCGGGTTAGAGCACGTCCCATCCACCGTTTCAGTGACCCTTCGCAGACCCTCAGATAACATCGTGTAATGCCCGCATTTCTTGTCCTGCCGGCTTGGGTCGGCGCTTTCCTCCTGTTCCGCAGAGTTTTTGCTGATTGGCGCGAAGCTGTGCTGGCCGCTTGTGTCACCTGGGGCGTCGTGGTCGTTGCGCTTAGCGAGGGGCTGAGTTTGTTTCACACGCTGGCGTTTTGGCCGCTTCTTGTTGCATGGAGCCTGATCTCGTGCGCAGCTCTGGTTGTCTGCATCCGGCTATGGCCAAAGATGCCGGTGCTTCCGCTACCTCCCTTCCGGCGGGGACTCCTAATGCCAGCTTTGCTCATAGGAGGTATGGCCGTCATCCTCTTGACGACACTCGTTGTCGCGCTGATTTCGCCGCCGAACAACTGGGATTCCATGACCTACCACATGGCGCGGGTTGCCAACTGGGTGGATCATCGGTCGGTTCACGATTACCCCACGCACATTCTCCGCCAACTTTATTTAGGTCCGTGGGCGGAATTTGCTGTTACCAACTTGCAGATTCTTGCTGGGGGAGATCGCTTCGCCAACTTAATTCAATATGTTGCCATGCTGGGAAACGTTCTCGGCGTTTCGCTGTTGGCGAAAAAGTTGGGGGCTTCCCGGCAGGGGCAGCTGTTTGCGGCAGTCTTCTGCGCGACTATTCCCATGGGAGTGCTGCAAGCCTCCAGCACGCAGACCGATCAAGTGAGCGCCTTGTGGTTTCTGTGTTTTCTGAATTTCCTCGTTGTCTTACTGACCGCCACATCGGGGAATCCATGGGGAAAAGCGGTACTGGTTGGCGCAAGCCTCGGGTTGGCGGCACTCACCAAGATGACCGCGCTTGTCTTTGCGTCGCCTTTCCTGCTGTGGGTGGCGTTTGTCCTTCTTCCGAAACACCGCCTTCGCGCCGTATTTCTACTCGCGATTACCTGTGCAGTGGGTTTGGCGATCAATGCGGGCCATCTCCTCCGCAACGAGTCTGCCTTTGGCTCGCCGCTCGGGCCCCCCTCCGAGTCCGCTATCTACACGAATGAAATACATTCTCCGGCAGCGTTGGCTTCCAATGTCATCCGCAATCTCGCTGTGCATCTCGCCGTGCCAGCGATGGATATGGACATCCGCAGTGAGGTGTTCCGGCTTCACGGTTTGACGGGATTCGACATCAACGATCGTCGAACCACCTTTCTCGACACCACGTTTTACTACCATTTCGCGCTCAGCGAGGATTATGCGGGCAATCCGCTCCATTTGATTGTTGCCGTGATTAGCCTTGCGGCAGCATTGTCGAGTTTTCGCACCAATCGCCTCGCCGCGGCGTACTCCGTCTGCCTGGCAGGGGCGTTTCTGCTGTTTTGCGGATATCTCAAGTGGGAGCCCTGGGTTTCAAGATTGCATCTGCCGCTTTTCGTTGCCGCCGCTCCCGTCTGTGGCTTAGTTTTCTCGCGGGATGGGGTTCGCAGGGTGGGCTACGTGGTAGCTGTTCTCCTGTTGGTCGTGGGGATTTTTTATGCTACCGAGAATGAAGTGCGTCCGCTCATCGGCGAACAAAGCATCCTGAAGCAATCGCGGACGAGCCTTTATTTTACCGTGCAACCCGAGCGCTTCGAACCGTTCTCGGCCGCGGCGGCGGCGGTCGCCCGCGGCAATCCGTCGAGAATCGGTCTTATCACCGGAGTGGACGACTGGGAATATCCCCTGCGGGTTCTAGTTCGCGGGCAGCAAGGAGTCACTGTTTCATTCGAACACGTCGATGTTCGGAACGAGTCGCGAAACTGTCCACCCGAGTTACCCCCGGCGATTCCGCCGGACAAGATCGTTGTGATGGGGGCGTTTCAGCCGGAAAGTGTGCCGCCGGGGTATAGGGCCGCTTTCGAATCGCCTCTCATACGGGTCTTTGAAAAGTAGGCGTCGCCACCGGGCAGTGCGCGGAGAGGTAACGTTTGTAGACGCCGTCCTGAATCAAAGCGGTCTGAGGCGTTTCATCTAGAACACGCTCACCACCTTCCTGCAGGGCCGCGGTTCGAGTCTTGTTATTCTGAGATCGTCCACAATGGTGACAACCACAGTATCGGAACCTACGCCGGTTTCGGCGGAGGAGGCTCCCTCCAGCCTGTCCAAATTTTTCGACTCGTATTTTTCACGTCTGTTTGCCGGTTCACCGACTCCCTGGGACCTGAAGACGCTCGGCGGTTTTGCGGCATTGATCATCCTTTGGGGCGCGTGGATGCACGGCACTTGGGGAGCTTGGGGACAACTCACCACCGATAGTGGCCGCGAAATGTACGTGCCCAGCGTTCTCTTGGAAGGTAAAACACTGTATCGAGACGTCTGGTATCCCTACGGACCGCTGGCTCCCTATCTGAACAGTTTTCTATTCAGCAAGTTTGGCGTGAACTTGAGCGTGCTCTACTGGGCTGGGTCGCTCAGCGCGCTGGGCTGCGCGATCTTTCTTTATCACGCGGGAATGCGGCTCTCGGCGGGAATGGCGGGCTGGACAGCGGGCGCCGCGCTTTTGTTCCAGGCATTTCATCCCAGCTATTTTTCATTTCCGTTGCCATACAGCTACGCCGCCGTGTATGGGTATTTGGTCTCCTGTGCATTCCTCTGGCTGGTGATTCATGCGGCGAGGACTGGAAAGCGTGTTTGGATTATCGCTGCAGGAATCGCGGCTGCCACAGCGCTGCTGCTGAAATTGGAATATGGGATGGCGTGTTGGATCACGCTGGTGGTTTTAGTCGCAGCTCGAAGTGTGCAGCGACGATCCTGGAAATCCGCAGTGAGGGATATCGCCGCCTGTCTGCCTGGCGTGGTGATGTGCGGCCTGGTGATCGCCTGGATAATTTCTCTGCGTGGGACGGAATTCCTGACGCAGGAAAACCTCATGAGTTGGCCCGGCTCATTTTTCATGCGGACGTACGGAAAGCTCTGGCTGGCGCAGACGGGATTCGAGATCACTGGCCCCATCCTCGCCGAAGCCACGGAACGATTGCTGGTGTTTCTGGCGCTCGTGCAGGGGCTGCAGATGTTTCTGGGCAGCGAGCGGCCGGGCCGGCGCACGATGCTCTTGCGCGGGGGACTCTTTGTTCTGGCTCTGGGCTACACCTTTATATCCCTGACGTGGTTCAAACAGTTGTGCGCGGTCTTTTTCCCGCAAGATATGGTCTTTTATATAAGCGTGGCCGCGCTGGCGGCGTGGTGGCATTTCTTACGGCGGCCGGAATCGGAGAGGGCGCTGGCGGTTGCGCTCCTGCTGAGCTTTTCCACATTGATGGCATTTCGAATCATGTTCAAGCTTTTACCGGTAGATTTCCCCGTGTTCTATGATGGCCCGGCCATTCTTTGTTTCCTGCTGCTGATGCGTTCGCTGATCCCGGCTTCCGGGTATTCAAAACGATTCGTCCAACTGGCGGAAGTGGTGCTCTGTCTTGCGTGCCTGGCGGCGCCAGCGCTGCATTCGCGGGCCGTCCTGGAAGCCATGCCGCGCCCGGCGTGGCTCACCACGGAACGCGGGAGCATCCGCGTGCCCAAACAAACGGCGGAAAACTACTGGGCTGCGATTCAATTCATGAGAGAGAAGAACGCGCATGGGGAAGCGGTTCTTTCCGTCCCGGAAGACACCAGCCTGTATTTCTTGTCGGGAGTTGACTGTCCAACGCGAGTCTATGCGTTCACACCGGGCGTCCTCGCTCCCGGTAAGATGACGGATGAATTGATCCAGCAGATCGAGCAAAAAAAAGTCCGTTACCTGATTTGGTCCAACCGTCTCTTTCCAGAGTACAATGTGCTGCGATTTGGCGTGGATTTTGATCAGACATTGGGAAACTACCTGTTTTCTCATTACCGCCGCGTTGCGCCAGTCACCCCGGTCAGTCCACACTATTGGGAGTGGAACGCGTACATTTGGGAGCGCAAACCGGATCGAGAGGCACGATGAAACGCGCAGTCATTACTGGAATCACGGGGCAGGACGGCTCCTACCTGGCGGAGCTGCTGCTTTCGAAAGGGTACGAAGTGCACGGGATCATCCGCCGCGCCAGCACGTTCAATACCTCGCGGATTGACCACATCTATCAGGATCCCAATCATCCCGGCACGAAGCTTTTTCTGCACCATGGGGATCTGTCCAGCACTGAGTGGATCTTGAATCTGATTTACTCGCTTGCGCCCGACGAGCTTTATCACCTTGCGGCGCAGAGCCACGTAAAGGTCAGCTTTGATATTCCCGAGTATACGGGTGATATTACTGGCCTTGGCACGATGCGGCTGCTCGAAGCGATACGGCGCAGCGGGGCGAAGACCCGTTTTTATCAGGCGTCGAGTTCGGAAATGTTTGGCTCCGCTCCCCCGCCGCAAAGCGAAGCCACGGAGTTTCAGCCGCGAAGCCCATACGCCGCGGCAAAAGTTTACGCGCACTGGATGACGCGCATTTACCGCGAGGGCTATCACCTCTACGCCGCCAACGGCATCTTGTTCAATCATGAGAGCCCGCGGCGCGGCGAAACGTTTGTCACGCGCAAGATTACCCGCGGCGTTGCTGCGATTCTTGCCGGCCGAGAAGATTCGCTTTACCTGGGCAATCTCGATTCGCGGCGTGACTGGGGCTATGCGCCCGAGTATGTCGAAGCGATCTGGCAGATCCTGCAGCAGGATGCGGCGGATGACTTCGTCATTGGAACGGGCGAAACACATTCCGTGCGCGAATTTGTGGAAGCGGCGTTTGCCTATGCGGGCCTGGATTGGCGGAAGCACGTCAAGATTTCTGAACGATACTTGCGCCCCTTGGAAGTGGATGTTCTGATCGCGGATCCCAGCAAGGCGCGTGCGAAGCTCGGCTGGCAATCGCAGATCGGATTCCACGATCTGGTCGCGATCATGGTGGATGCGGACGTTGAAGCAGCCGGTCTGAAGCCACGCGGGGAAGGCAAGGCCGTGCTGGAACAGAAAATCGGTCATTGGCACCGCTGGCAGAGTTCCGTTACGAGCATGGTGCAAGCCGTCAGCGGCCGCGCTTCGCAACACTAAAGGGTCAGGATGAGTTTTTGGAATAACAGGCGTGTGGTTGTGAGCGGAGGCAGCGGCTTCCTCGGATCGTTCGTGGTGGAGAAGCTGCGCGCGGCCGGCTGCCGGGAAATTACCGTTCCGCGCAGTGCGCAGTACGACCTGCGCGAAAAGTCGGAAGCGCTGCGGCTATATAAGGATGCGCGGCCGGACGTCTACATCCATCTGGCGGCAGTCGTGGGCGGGATCGGTGCCAACCGCACCAATCCCGGGCGCTTCTACTATGACAATGCCGCGATGGGTCTGCACGCCATCGAGGCGGCGCGCGTCGTCGGAATTGAAAAATTCGTTTGCGCGGGAACCATTTGTTCGTACCCCAAGTTCACCCCGGTGCCCTTTCGCGAAGAAAATTTCTGGAATGGTTATCCGGAAGAGACCAATGCGCCTTACGGCCTGGCGAAGAAAATGCTGCTCGTGCAGTTGCAGGCGTACCGCCAGCAATACGGGATGAACGGCATCTACCTGACGCCCGTGAATCTTTACGGCCCGCGCGATAATTTCGACCTGGAAACGTCACACGTCATCCCCGCGCTGATTCGCAAGTGCTGGGAAGCCAAACAGGTTCGCGCTCCGGAAGTGCTGGCATGGGGAACGGGGAGCGCTACGCGCGAGTTTCTCTACGTCGAGGATGCCGCAGAGGCCATCGTGCTGGCCGCGGAGAAATACAACAAGCCCGACCTCGTGAATCTCGGCTCTGGCGAAGAGATCAGCATCCGCGACTTGCTCGAACAAATCCGCTCCCTGGTCGGCTACGAGGGCGCGATTCGCTGGGATGCCTCGAAGCCCGACGGCCAGCCGCGCCGCTGCCTCGATACGTCACGCGCGGTTGCGGAATTTGGCTGGCGAGCAAAAACTTCTTTGCGAGAAGGAATGCGCGAGACGATACGATGGTTCGAAAGCAACGCAAAACTGGCAATGCGGGCGTGAAACTCCTTTTTGCGTTTGAGAATTGCGAACTCGCCGTTCGAAGACGGAATTGAGGCCGGCCATTACTACGAGCGTTGAGACGCAGCCCGCGCCCCCATCTCATGCAGGTGGAAAAAAAAACGGAGATATGGCTACGAGCGATGCTCCCGGTTGGAAGAAGTATGTCAATGCGTTTCTCGCGGCGGAGCTCTCTACTCTCACACGCTATTACGACCGCTTGATTCAGTGGCAGCCGCGCCAGGATGACAGCGGCATGCTGCTCGCTGCGATGGACGCCCCCCTCAAACAGACCGTCGGAGAGGACGAAGCCTTTCCCGACCTGCGCGGCGAGAACGAACAACGCACCGCGATTCTCGTGAACGGCACGTTTAACCACGACTTTGACATTCAGGGCCTGTTGGTGCAGTTGAAATCGAAACTGTCGCGCACTTCGCGTGTCGTCGCCGTTCTTTACAACCCGTATTTGCGCTGGCTTTATAATCTTGCGAATCGCTTCGGTGTCCGCAAAGGGGAACTGCCGAGCACTTTTCTGACGCGCGTGGATCTTCAAAACATCGTCAAAGTGTCGGGCTACGAGATTGTTCGCCATCGCCTGGCCGTCTACTTCCCATGGAAATGGCTGGGGCTCGGCGATGTCATCAATCGAGTTCTGCCACTGATACCGTTGGTGCGCTGGTTCAGCCTGACTTCGATTGTGGTCCTGCGCCCACTGGCCGCGACTTCGCGGCCCGGGATCTCCTGCGTCATTCCCGCGCGCAACGAACGCGGCAATATCGAAAATGCCGTGAAGCGTTTTCCGGACCTGGGCTGCGACACCGAAATTATTTTTGTGGAGGGGCATTCGAACGACGGAACCTGGGAAGAGATTCACCGCGTGGCGGCGCTGTACGGAGGCCGGTTTCGAATTCAGGCGCTGCAGCAAACGGGCAAAGGCAAAGCAGACGCGGTGAGACTGGGCTTCGCTCACGCCACGCAGCCACTGCTGGTGATCCTCGATGCCGACTTGACCATGCCTCCCGAAATGCTCGGACGATTTTACGAAGCCTACTGCCAGGGCTACGGCGATTTCATCAATGGATCGCGGCTCGTCTATCCCATGGAAGGCGAAGCCATGCGGTTTCTGAACCGGCTGGGGAATGTTTTTTTCGCCAAGATGCTGAGCGCGATTCTCGATGTGCGCATCGGCGATTCGCTCTGCGGCACGAAACTGGTCACGCGTTACGACTATCAGCGTATGGAGGCTTGGCGCCGCGACTTCGGCGATTTCGATCCGTTCGGCGATTTCGAACTTCTTTTTCCCGCTGCCGTTCTGGGATTGGGGATCGTGGACATTCCCATCCGCTATCGGGCGCGCACATATGGCGAAACCAACATCCAGCGCTTTCGGCACGGCTTGCTGCTGCTGAAGATGACCTGGGTCGGACTTATCCGCATCAAGATGCGCGTGACAAAGAGCAGGCAGATTCCGTGAGTCGCAGCGCTGGCTTGGAATCGAACAGATTCAACGATCCTGAGCGCGAAAGGGAGCATCGAGCTTATGACTAGTTCTTCGCCCTCGCCAGCCGGGCACGCGAGCATGGTGGTGACCACCATTTTCGAGCCGACGGTACTGCGACAGTATCATGCCAATTTCCAGCGGCACGGCCATTTGGAGCAGGTCGAAATTATTCTGATCCCCGATCGAAAGACGCCCCCTTCGGCCTGGCGAATTTGCGAGGAATTAACCGCCAAAGGTTTGCGCTGCCTCTGCCCGACCCTCGAAGAGCAAGAGAAATATTTGAAGCGCTTCGGCCTCGATCCCGCGATGATCCTCTACGATTCTGACAATCGGAGAAACGTTGGATACCTGATGGCGCTGGAGTCCGGCTCCGATTTTCTCATTTCGATTGACGACGATAATTACTGTCTCGATTCCAATGACTACTTTGCAGAGCACGCGATCGTGACCGCCAAGCCTGACGATCACAAGGTGGCGGACTCTGCCACGGGCTTTCTGAATATCTGCGCAATGCTTGACTGGACCGCGCCCGTCAAGCCGTATCCGCGGGGTTTCCCATACTCCGCGCGGCATAAAGAGGAAGCCTGGCAAATCAAAAATGGCAAAGCAGACGTCCACATCAATGCGGGACTGTGGCTGATCGATCCGGATGTAGATGCCATCACCTGGCTGGTGGCATCGCCGCAAGTGAAGGCGTTTTCCGGAGATTCGCTGGTCCTGGGACGAAAATCATGGTCGCCCGTCAATACGCAGAATACGGCGCTCCGGCGCGACGTGATTCCTTCGTATTACTTCATTCGCATGGGGTATCCCATCTCGGGCGCGACCATTGACCGCTATGGAGACATTTTCTCGGGTTATTTTGCACAGGCTTGCGCCAAGCATCTTGGCGGCGCGGTGCGGTTTGGCACGCCGATCGTGGATCACAAACGAAATTCTCATAGTTACATGAAGGATGCGGGACGCGAGTGGGCTTGCATCGTGCTCTTAGAAGATATTCTGCCGTGGTTGCACGACGTCAAGCTTGAGGGGAATTCCTATCCCGATTCGTATCGCTCGCTTAGCTATCTTCTGGAAGATGCGGTAGAGAACTTTCAGGGAACGATTTGGACGGACTCCGCCCGCGGATATTTTCACCAGGTGGCGTTTCATATGAGAGCATGGCTGAGCGGGTGCCGGACTATTCTTGGTTGCGGGTGAGGCCTGCGTTGCAAAATCAATCCAATATGAAAATTAGCGCGCTCGGGGCCGTCTATTCCGAGACGGATTTGTTGGTCGCCACTCTTGATCGTTTGAGGGCCGCGCTCGGCCCGCTGCTTTGGGAGTTTCTCATCATTGCCTCGCCGAAATCGAGTCCGGAGTGTTTGGAACTCTGTCACAAGCTCGCGCAAACCGATCTGCTGGTGAAGACTTACATTCAGTCGGACAATCCTGGAATCGGCTGGGCCTATCGCGAGCTGATTCCGCATATGACCGGCACTCATGGACTGATTCTTTCGAGCGATCTCGAAACAAATCCTGAGGATGCCGCCCTGATGGCCCAGGCGGCGCAGCAGACTGGCGCGGATATTGTGTGCGCCAGCCGCTGGCTCCGCGACGGCAGCTTCACTGGTTACGATCCGCTCAAACTAGTTTTGAATTACGGCTACAATCTTATTTTTCGGACTCTCTACGGAATCAACATTCACGACATCACCTTCGGTTACCGGCTCATGAAGGCAGAAGTGCTTCGCAGCGTGAACTGGGAGTATGGACGCCACGAGTTTTGTGCGGAGATGCTGTTGAAACCGGTGCGACTCGGGTATATCGCCACGGAGGTCCCAACCAAGTGGGTGAAGCGCCCGGAAGGCGAATCCAAGAACGCCTTTATGCGGAATTTCAAGTTCGCTTCAGCGGCTTGGAAAATCCGTCTTGCGCCAAAAGAAACGTTTCGGGCGAGAACCGACTAAAAGTTGCAGAGCGCGATGTTTGTGGCCGCGAGCTAAGCGTCTTCAATTTTCTTGAGAGGCCGCGGCGCTTGCTGGGGCGTGAAGGAGTGCGGCCATATCCAGAAGAAATGCCTTCGCCTGTTCCAGCAGGATTGGCAGAATCATCGCAAAGAGCGTGAAGGTCGCCAAATCCTCCAGCGGGGTCCCCTGATAAAGTCCCAACGCAACTGAATTCTCCGCCACGAGTGCGGAAGCAATATAAATGATTCCCCATTTTCGGTGCTTTGCGTTTCGAACGAGTTCGCACGCCAGGGGAAGGGTGGGAACAAGGAGAATCAGTCGGTAGTTGTAATTCGAACCGACGGCAAACGTAAAAGCATATGTTCCCACGAAGATCAGGAACAGTTCTCCGAATTTTGAATTGCGAATCGCTTCGTCGGCGCTCGGCCGCGCCACCCAGGCGATTGCAAGAATTACCACACAAACCACCAAAGAAATCGCAAGAAGAGCTCCACTCACGTATTCCGCCTGCGCTTTCAATGTAAACACGCCAAACGCCAACGTTGTAGAGACCGGTGCGGCACGGCGGATGGCAGCGAGTTCACGCCACTTCCAACTCCATAGCGCGGCGGCCGCGAGTGTGGCGACAATGGAGACGCGGTTTTCTTTCAGGGGGCGTCGGATCACGTCAACCACCTGTGCGGCGATGGGGTAAACCTTGAGCACCGTCGCCGCAAGAAATAGTCCTGATTTCAGAAATCGATTGGTTGCAATACAGCCGAGAAAAAGGAGGAAGAAAATAAACAGGTCGATGTTTCCGCGCTCCAGCGCGAGAAGAGGCGCCGCGGAAAGCGCCGCAATCACCAGGAGTATCGCACCCAGACCGCTCTCGAGCTTCAAGATTAGCCAGGAAACGCAGAGCAAATACAGAACGCAAAAGGTGATTCCAAGAAATACGGTGTGGGAGTCGCGGATTCCAAGCCCGGAAAAAAGATGCACCCAGATCCGCGGATAAGGCATTGATCTGTGCCAGGGGTCGGAGGGATTGTCGAGGAGCGGGTCGCCTCCCTGTTGCAGTACCTTTACTCCACCGGTGATCGCGCGAAGATCCATGAAAGGCGGCCGCATGGACGGCACCGCAAATGCCTCCCAGGTTGTAACCCAATCGGAAGCCAAAGCGGTGTAGAAGATCAATAGCGGAGCCAGCCACAAGCATGCCAGGGCCAGCATCCTGGTTCCGCGAACCATGAGTCTTCCTCTCCAGCGGTTTTAAACAATCACGTCTGATAATCCACGCACGTAAACTAAAGTATGTCCCAATTGGCAGCACCGCTGCGTGCCGCCGCCGCTTCAATTTCCTAATGGTTACAAGCAGGATGGGAACTAGCGGAACCAGCCACAACGCCGCCAACGCCATTATTTTGATTCCGCGAGTCAGTGGAATCGCGGAATGCGCCACTGGTCGCAGGAACGCGGAGGAATCCAGCGGACCCGAACAGCTTCATGCAGCTTTGCGCGTCGCTTCTGAAACCCGGGGGGCACCTTTTCCTGAATGTTTCGGACATCGGAAAGAACCCCACCGCCAAAAGGTTCATCAGCTCTCCCGCCCGTTGCAAGCTGGAAACTTCCTCTCCACCGCGCATCTCGACTCTCCGCCGGCCTTGTTAGACTAGTCCACGGGACACGCGTCCCCGCGCATGAGCCCCCATCAAACGGATCGGCACCATTTCGAGCGCCAGATCGTTTACGCGCGCCCGATTTTCATTTTACTTGCTCTGCTCGCTCTTCTGGAGCAACCTCCTTCGCTTGCCGCGCGCCGCTGCGCATCGTTTCTTGTCGCTTATTTGTTGGTGGCGCTGCTCGTCACGCAAGTGGAACGGCTTCTGCGCAGCCGCAGGTGGCATCTCCCGCTCGTCTGCGATCTCCTTGCTCTTGGCTTCTTCATGTACGTCAGCCCTTCCACTGTTCCCGTGTGGTTTCCGTACATGTTCCTTTGCTACGCCGCCGGAATTCGCTGGGGCCTGAACGCCACGCTCCCTCTTGCCGGCGCGCTTTCCCTCGTTCTCGTGCTGCTCACGGCCGGCAAAGGCGAACTGGACTGGATGCGCGTTGTTTCCTGGCTTGGTCTCACCACGGGCACGTTTGCCGGCGGCGCCGGCCTTGCATTTCTCGGCGATCTCAACCGCCATTTCGCTGCGGAGATCGATTTTTTGTCCCGCATCAGCGCCACCATGCAAGTGGATCAAGGCCTTGCCGAATCTCTCCGCTTGTTCCTCGAGGAGCTCGCCACCACCTTCAAGGCTGAGGAAGCTCTTCTTCTTTACCGTGACACCGATCTCGAGCGCATCTTCCTCTGGCGCCTGAAAGTCGGCGATAGCGAGCGCCTCGTTCCTGAAAGCATGCCGCTCTCCCGAACCGATGGCTTCCTCCTCGATGACATGGACGCGACCCTCTGCTGGAACTCGCTCGCTGGCCCCGGCTCCGGCTTTGGCTGGGACCGCCGTGACGGAAGAAAGATCAAGAATCTGCCCCGGCTACCCGGCCCCGCCCAACAGGAGTTCAAGATCCGCTCCTTAATGACGGTGGCCTTCGAGCAAGGAGGCCAGGCCACCGGCCGCCTGTTCGTCCTCAATGGCCGTAACTTCTTCCATAAAAAAGACTTAGCCTGGCTTGAAGACATCGCCTCCCACATCGCCCCAGCCCTCGAGAACATCTTTCTTTTGAGGCACTTACGCGCCCGCGCCATCGAAGCCGAGCGCAGCCGCATCGCCCGTGACCTCCACGACGGTATTCTCCAGACTCTCCTCAGCATCGAAATCCAGCTTGACGTCCTCCGCCGCCGCGTTCCCACGGCTCCAGACCATGCCGTGACCAGCCTCACCAACCTCCAGCAAACCGTCCGAAACGAAGGCGCCGAGCTCCGCCAGACGGTCACCGACCTCCGCCCCCTCCGCGTGCAAAGCGCCGACCTCGTGGATCTCATGCGCGGTTTCGCCGAGCGCTACCGCAACGAATCCACTGTGGCCCTCGATCTCCTCATTGATTCCACTCAACTTCGCGCTCCCGACCGCGTCTGCCGCGAGATTTTCCAGATTTACCGTGAAGCACTCAACAACATAAAAAAGCATGCCAAGGCTTCCCATGTCGTGGTAAAACTGTCGCAGGACGATAGCCGTCTAGTACTCGTAGTCGACGATAATGGCGAGGGGTTTAGTTTTGCGGGGAAGTTCACTGGCGATGAATTGGATCGTCTGCGGCTGGGTCCCATTTCCATCAAGGAGCGCGCGCGAACTGTGGGCGGGGTTTTGACTGTCGAGTCAAACCCGGGGCATGGAGCGCGTTTAACGATTGAAGTTCCGCTGGGTTAAGGGTTTGTACTTACAAACCCTTGTGATGATCGGTTAACGGGTTTCAGGGTTTGCGAGTACAAACCCAGACATAATTATGGCTAAGACAGCGAAACAGCAGATACGGGTACTACTAGCCGACGACCACGCGATCTTTCGCGATGGCCTCCGCAAACTCCTCGATTCCGACGAAGACATCACCATTGTCGGCGAAGCGCAGAACGGCGCGGAGTGCATCAAGCTTCTCGCCAAGCTCAAGCCCGATATTCTTCTCCTCGATCTCCGCATGCCCGATAAAGACGGCCTCGCCGTCCTCGAAGAAGTCAATTTCGATACGCTGCCCACGCGCGTCGTTGTTCTCACCGCCGCTGAAGACGATCGCGATGTCGTCCGCGCCATGCGCCTCGGCGCGCGCGGCGTTGTCTTGAAGCAGTCCGCCACCGATCTCCTCGTAAAAAGTATTCACCGCGTGCACGCCGGCGAAATCTGGCTCGACAATCGCATGACCGCCGAAGTCATGAAGGCGTTTTCGAAGTCCAGCGAATCCGGCCCGCGCCGCGAAAAGCCTTTGCTCAGCGACCGCGAAAAGGAAATCGTCCAGCTCGTCGCCCAGGGCTTCCGCAATAAGGAAATCGGCGAAAAACTTTTCATCTCCGAGCAAACCGTCAAAAACCATCTCCACAACATCTTCGACAAACTCGGCGTCTCCGACCGCCTCGAACTCGCATTGTATGCGATTCACCACCGGCTTATAGACCAGTCGTAGCGCGTCCCGCGTGTCCTTTACCGGGATGCAATTCACCATCGCCTGACCCATCAGTCCTAATTTCGTGCAGCCCAGCCACTCTTGGCTGTGTTCGGCATGCCCATCCCAGCTTCTGTCGGGCGGTATCCATCACCGCTTGATCGTTAAGTCGTAATTCCAAACACCCCACTGCGGATGTGGCAAGGACGAAGCGTCCGGCCTCCTCTCATTGCGCCGGGCCTCCATGTGGACCTTCATCTCGCGTCAACCTGCTCAACAACTAAGGTCTTTATCATAGTACTCATTACGGTATTTGCTTGCTATCGCCGGTGTTCAATGATAACTACTCTCTCCCCCGTCCCCGGGGTTCTACAGAAGTTCGTTTTGAATCGGTTGCATGGGCGGATTTATGCGACTTCCAAAACCAGCTTTGCATCGTCGTGTCTTACTTCCTTTTTCCCTTTCGGCTTGCCCTTTGTGGCGCGCTACGGCGCAAAGGAGCCTCATTCCAGCCTGCACCATTCGATCGCGAGCCCTAGCAATTCTAGCCCTTTATGCTTGCGCGCTATTGTCGGCCCTTCCTTCATCTGCTCAGAGCAATGCCATTACCCTGCCACGGAACCTGGGAGAACTCGTGCTTGAGTCGGAGACGGTCGTCCAAGGATGGGTCACGAATGTAACGCTGGAGCCGCATACGCAGTTGAAGAACCTGATGACTGTCGTCGTCACCCTGCGCGTTGAAGATACCCTGAAAGGCAACGCCGCGAAGATTTACACCTTTCGCCAAGCTGTTATTGATCGCAACGACTTGAGAGAAAAATTGGGCTACCGGCCGGGACAACATGTGCTGATGATTCTGTACAAGACCAGCCAGTTCGGCCTGGCAAGCCCGGCAGGAATGGAGCAAGGACGGTTCCGCGTTGAGCCAGCGAGCAGCGGAAAGCTGGTGGCGACCAATGGGTTTGCCAATGCAGGCCTTTTTCGAGGATTAGATTCTCAACTAAAGACGAAAGGTTTGCCGCTCGACCCAGAGATCCAGGCGATGATCTCGAGACCGATTGCGGGCCCCATCCCCTTGGAACATTTGAAAAACTTGATTCGAACGCTTTCGGCGACGAATTCAACGAAATGAGACACCCAGCAAATAACGCCTTTTTGTCGAAGAAAGCCGCAGCAATCCTGCTGAGCCTTCTTCTATTGCCAACGAAAATAACCTATGCGGGAGGGCCGCTGACTGTGGGAGGGCCAACCGAGGGTATCGCGGGAGTTCCGTTATTGTGGGACAACACGAACCCAATTGCTTACCGGGTCGACGGAGGACCTCTCAGCCAACAACCCAATGGCGGACCGGTAGTGATCGATAATGCAACCGGCGTCGCACGCGTGAACACGCTATTCGCGTATTGGTCGGCAGTACCCACGGCCAGCCTGACGCTGACCAACGCTGGCGGTCTGCTTGCGGTGGGCAGCTTTCCCGCAAACGGTGACGTCAAGACCGTGAACGACTTCCTGACGGTGGCTGGCGACGTGAGTGGTCAGGCTCCGGATCCGAATTCCTGCAATGGCGGCGGACAGAGCCCGATTATGTTTGACGCCGATGGGACCATTTTTGATGGCTTGGGTTACCCTCCGGAAGTCATCGGATTTGCTTTTCAGTGTGCGTTCAACCCCACGACCGGAATGATCATCTCGGCCGGCGCAATCCTGAACGGAAGATTTCAGGACGGAATCAACAATCCTAGCGCGAATAATTTTGAGCTGACGAAAGACGAATTCGATCAAGCTTTCGCTCACGAATTCGGGCATTTTCTCGGACTTGGCCATTCGCAGATTAACGTGGATCTTTTCCTGGATGCCATCAACAGCACGCCGTACACGTGCACCACGGATGACACTGCTGGCCTGCCACTCATGTTTCCTGTGCTGGGAATCTGCCCCGCGAAATTAACTGCAGGCGTACCGATGATCGGCGTGGACGATGCGGCTTGGATGTCAAAGCTCTATCCGATCCCTTCGCCTCCCCCATCCGGCAAGACAAGTTTTAGCTCAGCATACGGAACCCTAAGCGGAACGGTGTTTTTTTCCGACGGCGTCACGCCCGCTCAAGGCGTAAATGTCGTTGCTCGCAGTACTAATTTGCCCCGCCGCAATACCGCGTCCGCCGTCTCTGGATATCTGTTCACGGGAAACCCTGGACAAACCGTGACGTGCGTGAATCCGGCCGCTCCCACTCCGCAAACTTGTTCCAACCTTGGCGATCCTTTCGGGTCGCACGATCCGGCTTTGATTGGCCATTTTGAAATTCCACTGCCCCCCGGCACATATACGCTGTCCGTGGAATCGGTTTTTGCGGGGTTTGCCGGAGGGTCAAGGGTTGGGGCGCTCGATCCGCCAATCCCTGCGCCAGGGACATATTCGTCGGCCACCGTCAGCATTACTGCCGGCGCCACAACTTCCTTCAACATAACCCTGCAGGGCACGCAGCCGCGATTCGATCCGTTTGAGAGCGCATCTCTTTTCGCGCCCTATCTGAGGGCGATCTGGCTCAAACGAGAGCACACAATCTGGGAGCGACTGTCAACGTGAGCGGTGCGACCACAAGATGGGGTTTGCTCGCGGCTAGTTTGTTGCCCATGCTCTTTGGCTGCGGAGGCGGAGCGAGTTCTTACAACCCCCCACCACCGCCGCCCCCTCCGCCGCCTGCTTTGACCATCACAACGCAGTCCCCGCTGCCTCGGGCTGTTCTCGGCCAGCCTTACACCGCGAAACTCCAGGCCACCGGCGGCGTGCCACCATACACTTGGAGCACGCAGCTTTTGGGAATACCAGGAGTGACTCTAGCTTCCGACGGAACGCTGAGCGGAACTCCTGCGCAGCAAGCCACCTTCATCCCGAATTTCACAGTAACCGACTCCAAAGGGACGACGGTCACTGCACCCATCGAGTTGGACGTAATCGCCCCGCTTGCGTTCAGCACTGCGGCGGCCCTGCCGGATCAGAACATCGCTTTGCCGGTCTACATGTACATCGCGGTCAGTGGCGGGGTCCAGCCTTACACATTCAGCCTGACACCCGGTTCAACTATGCCCCCCGGGCTAACATTCACAAATGCTAACAGCGTGGGGCTGATTCAAGGTACACCGACGACTCCAGGGAGCTACACGTTTACCGTCCAAGTAACGGACAGTTTTACGCCATCGTTCAAGATCTCCCAAACGTTTACGCAGAAAATTTTGAATGGAGTAGTTGTTCCCAATTCGACTCTTCCCGATGCCGTGCAAAACATTCCTTATAAAGAACAGATTAAGGTTTTCGGTGGTACGCCACCCTATCACTTTGCGCTTTTTCCGCTCGCTTCTACCCCGCCGGGGCTCACTCTTGACACGAGCACCGGCTTCGTTTCGGGGACGCCCACCACCAGTTCGCAATACACCGATACCATGTACATGTACGTTACCGACTCCGCTCCTACTCCTGCGACCATCCAGGCCTATATCTCGATCAATGTTCAGCCGCCACTTTCTTTTCAAACGACGAGTCTTCCGGATAGTGCGCGCGGGTTGAACTACGGAGGGAGCCTATATATCGTTGGCGGAAGAGCACCTTACACTGTCCAAGTAGCTAGCGGCACAGTTCCGGATGGTCTGACAATCTCATCGACCCCTTACGGAAACACTTTCAACGTTGCTGGAATCCCCACTACGGATGGCACGTTCCAATTCACACTGAAGGTGTCAGACTCTTACGAAACACCGAACACCGCCACTCAAAATTTCCAGATTCGCGTCAGTGACCCGATCTCCATCGCCGGACCTGGTAGCGCTGGCATTCTTTACAACCAGAGCTACTCCGCCACGTTCCCGGTTACCGGAGGAATCCCCCCCTACACCTGGCAGATGAGTGCAGTTCCTCCCGCTGGATTCACTTTTGACACTACGACTGGCATCTTAAGTGGGACTCCAACGGGCCCAGGATTTTTCAACCCGAACGTTTCCGTACAGGACAGCAGTAATCCGCCGCAGCGAGCCACTTATTTCCAATTCGTCTTGGACATCTACGGCAAATTGATCATTACGGCGTCTTCTCTGCCATCTATCTCCACTGGCCGCGACGCATCGATCGGAATCTTCTCCACGGGCGGTGCTGCACCGCTTCAGTGGAGCATATCCTCTGGCACTGTCCCCCCTGGCATGACTTTTGGAACGAACGATTACTGGGAAATCGCAACCATTTCAGGCGCACCCACTCAGGCAGGTTCTTATGCGTTCACCCTGGCGCTGTCCGATGGTAACGCCGGTAGTCTGCACCAAACCGCGTCTCTACCATTGACCTTGACGGTCAAAGATCCTGGGCAAATGACCAGAAACGACGCGCTCTCGACTGCAACGCCCTTGTCGAACATTATGATTCTGGCCTCAATCAGCCCGTACAGCGATCCGAGTACGGCAGGACCAGACATCGACGTGTATTCGGCGAGCGCCGCGCCTGGTTCAGTCGTCAACGTGGGAGTTACCTCTCACAGCGAATTCGCCAAGCCGCAAAATCCCCCTTACGATTCGCTCCTGCCAGTAGTCGAGATTGTAGATGGCAATGGCGTTCGCTATCAAACTTGCGGCGGTCAAGTCGCGCCCGTTGTGATACCTTTCAACCAGCCCTGCATCAATGGACTTCCAGGGTCATCGTCCGGTGGCCCACTTTTCAATACGGGAGCAGGCCAGAGTTTCCAAGTCCCGGGTACCGGAACAGCCTCCGTGACATTTTTCATCCGCGTCTCCGACGCTCGCGGTGACGCCCGCCCCGACTTCATCTACACCTTTACCGTGTCCGGCGTGAATTAGAAATCTCATCCTGATTCGATTCCGCGTTCTTCTGGCCTCGCGGACGGGGCGGGTGGCGAACAGACAAACCACTAGGACGATCTATGGCGGGTGGCCGCCCGTTAACACGCCGAAATGATTTTGACTTGTCTTTTTCTGGGGTGGCCTATCCCTTTGCGATTTTGTTTTTGCAAATGGTGGGTCACTCTTCAACTCCTCCTGCACCCCGATACCGTTAACCCCTTCTGCGCAACCATTCAATCCTCAATTCCCCCCATTCCCTGCAAAACACTTAGCCCCTCGCCACTCCCATGCTATCCTCTCCCGTGTATCTCGAATCCCATCCCCGCCCGCCCGTGTCTCACCCACGCCGAGCCTCCATTTCCTTCTGCTTTTCCCAACCTTCTAAGCTTCCAACGTTCCAACGATCTTCGATCTAACTCTCTTGGGATCTCATCCCAACCCTTTACTCTGTTGCCAACAGACCGCGCCCGTAAATCCTTTAGCTGCAACACCTATGGACCTCCCCACAAGTGTTGCAAACAAAAGACTTACGGAAGGCCTAAACTCTTTTAGATGCAACACTTACAAAAAAACTGGGGGGGGGGTTGGGTCACCGCCTTTCCACGTTTCTACTGTTCCGCCCGAAGCGCGGGCATCTTGGGGCCACAGATCCTCAGTCGGAGGCCTCGTTTTCCACATACGTCCTAGTACATCGGTACCTCGCAAAATTGAATCGTTTTTGTACCTGGAGTTCTATTGTTCCCTGGCCCCTGCCCGGATACACTCAATCTTCGACTAGGAGGATTTCACTTGACTGGTTCAGAACGCCGCACTACCCAGCGCTTTTCCATGCGGCTGCCGCTTACCGTTCGTTGGACCACCGGAGCCGCAGTTGGTGAGACCAGCACCGAGTCCCGGGACGTCAGCTCCCGCGGTGTGTACTTCTTCCTTCAGAAAGATGTGAAGGAAGGCTCGCCCGTTGAAATTCTTTTGACCCTGCCCAACGAGATCACTCTGGCCGGCCCCGTCCGCGTACGCTGCCTCGGCCGCGTCCAGCGCACCGAGTCGCGCGATGAAGGCGCCGTCGGCGTGGTTGCCGCCATCGAGCGCTATGAATTTCTCCGCGGCGACGAGGACAAATAATTTCGAGAAGTTTTAGCTGACGAGTTTCTTGCTCGCTCACTGCGGAGGCGGGCAGGATAAGCCGGGGTGCCTTGGCCCCTCAGCGAAGCTACCCCGGCTCAGTTTTCTTCCTCGCTGTTTTTTTGAATCGCCCGCACAGGCGTTCGAATTCCTCTCCCCAAAACATTTTCATCCTCAGCGATTTCTAGTTAACCAGATTCCTGCGCCCCACAAATCCTGGAGGTCGAAACGGCTGAGCAGGCTTCCGCGGGAGGCCGCACGGACCGTTACCTCTGCGCGACCTGTCCTATTGGGCAGGCGATTTTCACAGGGGAACTGAGAGAGGATGGGGTCTGCCAGCAGCCACCCAGCCAGTGACTTGGGGGAATTCGAAATCGTGTGTGAGGTAGATTTGCGCCATTCTGCTTGAGTGGCATTTATTGGAATTTGCTCAGACGAATTGAAGTTGGGGGAAATGTTCGAAATGGGTCTGGACCTAAAAGAAATCAAGAGCCAAGTTGCCAGCACTACTGACGCTGCGGAAGAGCTTTCTGCCGCGGAGAATTCCATCGGGATTTCGCTGATCGATTTGGCGGAAATTCTGGATCAGCACAAACTTTGGGTGGAATCGGGCGGTGACTCCGGCACCAAGGCGGATCTCAGCGGGATCAATCTTTCGAAAGCGGACCTGACGGGCGTCAACCTGCAGGGCGCACAGTTGCATCGAACGAACCTCGTTGGCGCGGATCTTTCGATGGCAAATCTGCGGGGAGCGAGCCTGGTGCGCGCAGATATGCGCAATGCAAATCTGCTTGGCACGGAACTTCGCGGCGCAAACTTGATGGGCGCAAACGCGTACGGGGCGGACGGCCTGTGGTTTGGCCGGCTGGGCGGGACGAATCTGTTCGATGCGGTACTGCCGGAATCGATTTCCGCGGTAGACAGTTCGAAAGCGATCGGGGATGCGACGAAAGTCGCGCGAGGGTTTTACTTTTTGACGGTGGGAGCAAGCCTGATCTGCTGTCTGCTGATTGCCTTCACAACGGATGTGAGATTGATGTTGAATGCGTCGGCGCTGCCGTTTTCTCGATTGCCTACCATCCTTCCGATGACCGGGCTTTACCTGGGAGGCCCGCTGGTACTGCTGGCGCTATCCTTGCGCTTTCATTTTCTGCTGCTGCGATTGTGGGGAAGCATGGCCGCGCTTCCTGCTGTTTTTCCGGATGGACAAACGCTGGAGCGAGATGGCCCGTGGTATCTGATGGGGCTGGTGCGACGGCATTTCCGGTGGCAGGGAGAATCGCGGTCGCCGATGGTGGCGTTTGAAGCAGCGCTCTCGACGGTGCTGGCATACTGGATCGTCCCGGCGACGTTGCTTCTTTTCTGGGTGCGCTACCTGGCGCGACAGGATTTTCGTGGAACGCTCTTGCACGTATTTGTGATCACGGCATCGGTGGCGTCTGCGACGTGCCTGCCTTTCGTGGTGTCGCGCGTGCTGCGGCCGGGCGACATCCGGCTGCCGAAATCGAAAAATATTCTTCGATTGATCCTGCGGACCATGCGCGCGTCGCTGGCGGCTGGATGCATCCTTTTTCTTTTTTCCATTGGAGTGAATCGCGGGCTGCCATATGACCGAAGCAGCGGTGCGAGCGATTCGCCCGGAGATATGCGGCGATGGGCGTCGTTGGTTTTCCAGTCTGTGGGCTATCGGCCGTATGCGGATTTGACGGAAGCGACGCTTTCGACGCCACCGCCGCGCGGCGCGGCGTGGACGGACGAAACCGTCGATAAGATCGTTGGGGCGCGGCTGAATCAGGTGAATATGCGATTCGCGCGGGCGTACAAAGCGTTCTTTATCAATGCAAAGTTGTGGCGAGCGAACCTGGAAGGTGCTTACCTGTCGGAGGCAGACCTGCGCGGAGCGAATCTTCGCGAGGTGCTGCTGCGATCGGCGGTTCTGGATCGCGCACAGATCGGGCATGCCGTGCTGGTTTCGGCGAACGCGACGGGAGCGAACTTCGCAGCGGCGGACCTGCGCGACGCGGACCTATCCTATGCGACGTTTGAGAGTGCGGTGCTTTCGAATGCGAAGGCCACGCGAGCATCGTTCTACGCAGTGAATCTGCGCAACGCACAACTTTTGCGCACGGATCTATCGCGGACGGACATGCGGGATACGAAGCTGGAGCACGCGGTGCTCTCGTTCGCAAATCTGGAGCAGGCGGATTTGTCCTCTGCGAAGCTGTCCGAAGCGAATTTGACGGGCGCGCAGCTCAAAGGAGCAATCCTGCTGGATGCGGATTTAACGAAAACAGACTTGCGCGGAGCGTATTTTATGGGCGCGATTCTGCGCGGCGTGGCCATGGACGGTGCGAACCTCGCAGGCGCGGACTTGCGGGGCGCTTCCGGAATAACGGCGCAGCAGGTCTGTTCCGCTGCGCACGGGCGCGCAGCGTTGATGGACCCGGATTTGGCGACGGAAGTTCTATCGCGGTGTTCATCTTCCCAGTAACGGGCAAGACCGGAAACGAAGCCGTTATGAGAAGTACCCCAAACGAACGAAAGTGGCGGCGGCGGTGTCTGGATATTTGAAGGCGCAAAATGCGCGCGCTTCAAGGAGAACCGCCGATGAAAAAGACGGGCATCGTTTTTGTCTTGCTTGCGATTTTTCTCATGAGTTGCAACGCCACGCTGGCGCAGAAACCAGTTAGCAATGCCGCGACTGTAACTCCCACACCGGATCTATCGAAGTTCAACATCGAGAAGATTCTGCAACAGGTGCAGACCACGAGTGTTCAAGCGAGCGCTGAAGAGGCGTCGCCCCTACAAGTGGTGGCTGCGTTTCTGCAGCTGCAGCCGGCACAAGTGAACGCGTTGGAGCAATTGTTGCAGGGGCGCCAGGCCACGCTGGTGCCGCTGGTTCAGAGAGCCCAGTTGCTGATCCAGCAACTCGGCATACTGCTGAATTCAGGGGCCAATCCTGCACAGGCTGGCGTATTGGTGTTTCAAATCCACGCGGTGCAGCAGCAGATGGGGCAAGTCCAACAGAGCTTTCTCGGCCAATTTGTGGCCATCCTGGACGCGGAGCAGTTGCAGAAACTTCAGGCGGTGCAGATTGCGGCTCAACTGCAGCCGATTCTTCCAGCGTTTCAGCCGATCTTTCTCTTCTAATGCATTTGGATCGCAAGAGGCCGGGTGAGGGCGGCCGGGCCGCCACCACCCGGCTTCGAGAATCTTGCCAGTGTTCGATTTGCCCGCAACGCGTTGCCCGCAGGCGTGTTATTTTTCTGAACGAGGCGCCGGGCTGCGGTGTCTATAGGTAAAGGGGCAACAGAAGCGTGACAGGCGCGTGCGTGACTGCATTGATGGCCAGAGCCGGTGCGTGTAATCCCGAGACGGGGTTTGGCGAACGCGTCGCTGAGAATCAGCGGCGTGTTTTCCAGATTGCTTACGGTGTTCTGAGAAATTCGGCGGACGCGGAAGAGGTGGCGCAGGAGGCGTTCCTGCGCGCCTATCAGAAATTTGATTCGCTTCGCGATGCGGAGAAGTTTCGCGCGTGGGTAAACCGGATTGTTTTCCGGCTGGCATTGAACCGGCAGAGGGGCTACCGGCGGAGGCTGGCGCGAGATACGGCCTGGCAAACTACGGAAACGACGGCGATGGTGGACGGGGCAAAGGACGCGGAGCGACGGCTGACGCTGGAGCGGCTGCAGAGAGAAGTCGGGCGCTTGCCGGAAAAATTCCGCAGCGTCCTGCAGCTTTCGCTGGTGGAAGAGATGGACGCGGGCGACGTGGGCGTGGTGTTGGGGATTCCGGAAGGGACGGTACGATCGCGATTGCACACGGCACGGAAGCTTTTGCTGGACGTGATGAAATGAAAAAGGCGTGCGAAAAATGGAAAGAGCCGTTGCGCGAGGCCGCGTTGACGGGAATTACGGCGAAGGATCTCGAAGAGCATCAGCGAGGCTGCGCCGAGTGCGCCGCCGAGCTGGACGAGGTTCGCGCGCGCGCGGCTCGGCTGGATACGCTGCTGCCGCTGATGATGCAAGGAGCGGAGCCCCCGGCGGATTTCCGGGCGCGGGTGCTTGCTGCCGCGGACGCCGCGGGACGAGGGAAGCGTGGGCGGCCTAGGCGAGTGTGGACGCTGGCGGGAGCGAGCGCGGCGGTTGTGGTGGTTCTGATATTCGCGGTGACGTTGCAACGGAGAACGGCACGAAGGATTCCCGGGGACGAACTTGCCGCTGCGCAGAAGCTGGCGGAATGGCGAGCGCCCAGCGATGGCCTGCTGGCGACACCGGGGCGGGAGATGTTGCGGACGATGCCGAGGCTCGGGCAAGGCTATCTGAATGTTCCGGTGAAGAGGGATGAGGAGGAGTAAATGAGGACGCGAGTTCTCTGGATTTGCACGATATTTCTGTTGGCGGCGGGCGCAATCCGGGCACAGCAGCCGGATCAGGATCCGATCGGGCAGAGCTTCTTTGCGCCGGAACTGGTGATCCAGCATCAAGAAGCGATTGGCCTGAGCTCGGAGCAAAAAGATTATTTCAAAACGGAAATCCGCCAAGCACAGCTGAAATTTACGGAATTGCAATGGAAGCTGCAAGACGAAATGGAGAAGCTGGTTGCGCTGGCCAGGCAGCCACATGTGGACGAGCAACAAATGCTTGCGCAATTGGAAAAGCTGCTGGCGGCGGAGCGCGAAATCAAAAGGGAACAAGTGACGCTGCTGGTGCGAATCAAGAACAAACTGACACCGGAGCAGCAGGGAAAACTGGCTGAGCTGCGAAGCAAGCCCGCGACCAAATAGGCGGCGAGGGCTTCCATCCAAATTCAGAGGAATGCTTGCGGCTCTGTTGTGCCTCCTTCCACGCGTCAAATCCGAATACGCGAGACTCCACTAGCCTGGCGTAATCTGTCTTTTGAGCTGTTTGAGCAGGCTAGGCTTCTTCGCCGAAGCGCTTGATGTCCTCGGGACCTTCCTTGAGGGGAGCGACGTTGCGGCCCTGGACGAGCTCGCGGATTTGCTCGACGATGTCTGGATTGGCGAGGGTAGTGATGTCGCCGGTGTCCATGTGATTGGAAATGGCGGCTAAGACGCGGCGCATGATTTTGCCGGAGCGGGTTTTGGGCATGTCCGGGACGATATGGATGGTCTTGGGGCGGGCGATTTTGCCGATCATGGTTTCGATGGTGTGGATGACTTTGTCCTGGATGGCTTTGGTGGAGGAAACGCCGGGCTTGAGGGAGATGTAGACGACGGGGACGCGGCCTTTGACTTCGTCGACGGCCGGAACGACGGCGGCTTCGGCAATTTCGGGAATGGTGAGGCAGGCGGATTCGACTTCCTTGGTGCCGAGGCGGTGGCCGGCAACGTTGATGACGTCATCAACGCGTCCGAGGATACGGTAGTAACCATCGGCGGGGAGCATGGCGCCGTCGGCGGCGTAGTAGGGCCAATCGCGCCAGTCCTTGCTCTTGGGATTCTTGTTGTACTTTTTGTAGTATTGCGTGACGAAGCGCTGCGGATCGCCCCAGATCGTTTGCATGATGCCGGGCCAGGGATTGCGAATGCAAATGTTTCCGGCGTGTCCTGAACCCGCCTTCACTTCTTTTCCTTCTTCATCCCAGATGACCGGATAAATGCCGAGCGCCGCGGGGCCGGCGCTGCCAGGCTTCATGAGATCGAGTGCAGGCTTGGTGGTGCAGAGGAAGCCGCCGGTTTCGGTTTGCCACCAAGTGTCGACGATGACGGCTTCACCTTTGCCGACTACCTCGTGATACCACTTCCAAACTTCGGGTTCGATGGGCTCGCCGACGGTGGTCATGTGCTTGAAGTGGTAGTGGTAATTTCGTGGCTCGTCGCCGCCGGCTTTGCGGAGCATTCGAATGGCGGTCGGCGAAGTGTGGAAGATGTTGACGTCGAGGCGTTCGGCGATGCGCCAGGGACGGCCTGCGTCCGGAAATTGGGGGACGCCTTCGTAGAGGACGCTGGTGGCGCCAAGGGCCATCGGACCGTAGACGATGTAGGAGTGGCCGGTGATCCAGCCGATATCGGCCATGCACCAGTAGACGTCTTCGGGATGAATGTCCTGGTAATACTTGGCAGTGCCGGTGACGTAGGAGAGATAGCCTCCGGTGCGATGCTGGCAGCCTTTAGGCTTGCCGGTGGTACCGCTGGTGTACATGAGGAAGAGGGGAGCTTCTGCGTCCTGTGAGACGGGTTCCACGATTTGGCCGCGATAGTCTTTGAGGACATCGTTGACGAAAAAGTCGCGGCCAGCGACAACGGGCGAGTCGGAAGTGAATTTTCCTGGATAGCGCTGCCAGACGAGAACCTTTTCGATGGGCTGGCCTTCTTTTGTGGCGGTGTGCACGGCGATATCGGCGCTGGCTTTGTGGTCAACCCATTTTCCGTTGCGATGGTAGCCGTCGGCGTAGATGAGGACGCGGCTGCCGGAATCGGCGGCGCGGAGGCCGCAGGCTTCGCCGCTGAAGCCGCCGAAAACGACGGAATGGACGACGCCGAGGCGCGCGCACGCGAGCATGGTGATGGGCAGCTCGGGAATCATGGGCATGTGAATGGTGACGCGGTCGCCGGTTTTCAAGCCGGCGAAATCGCAAAGCATGGCGGCGACTTCGTTCACGCGCTTGTAGAGCTCCTGATAGGTGATTACGGTGGCGGGTTCGGCTTCGGGCTCGGGGACGAAAATGAGGGCGGCTTTGTTTTTGTATTTGGCGAGGTGGCGGTCGACGCAGTTGTAGCAGGCGTTGAGTTTGCCGCCGACAAACCATTTCCAGAAGGGCGGGTTGCTGGTGTCGAGAGTTTTGCGCCAGGGCTTGTCCCAATCGAGGAGTTTGGCGTAATGGTCGAAGCATTCGGGGAAATGTTTCTCGCTAAATTTTTTGACGAAGGATGGATCGTTCAGATTGGCCTGGGCGATGAATTTCTTGGAAGGGTGGAAATATTCCTCTTCCTTCCAGTGGACGGCAATCTGGAATTCGGTGAGCTCCTGCTTGCCCTTCGATGCTTTTGTTTTCTGACGGACTTTGGCCACGGCGGCGGCTCCCTTGGAGGTTGAAAATCAACTGCGACACGGCAACGGGGAACGACTTGGTTTGGGCAAGCTCGATTCTCAGGAAAGCAGGAGCTTGCCCGCCCCGATGATGCTACCGTGCAGGTGCGCGAGTCAAACGGCGCAGACGGACTACTTCATGCCGCCGACCTCATTCCAGATGAGGGTACCGTGCGTCTCCTTGAGCAGCAAACCGCCAACGACGAAGGTAAGGCTGGCCACGATCATCGGATAGTAGAGGCCAGCGAGAATGTTGCCCGTCGCCGCGCAGCTCCACAAACCAATGAGCGGCAAGAGACCGCCAAAGACGCCGTTGCCGATGTGATAGGGAAGCGAAAGAGACGTATAGCGAATCTTCGCCGGAAAAGCTTCAACAAGATAAGCCGCGATCGGGCCATAGACCATGCAGACGTAGATCACCTGGATGAAGACGAGAAAAACCAGCATGGGAACGTTCGGGTTGGGAGCTTCTTTCGCGGGGACTTGTGCGTTGGTGGCGGGATCCACGGTCATGGGAATGAGGGCGGTCGCGCCCGTAACTTTATTCTTGGTCGATTTCACAGTGACAATGTCGTTGCCCGCGGCCCTCTGCATTGCTTTGTAGATTGGAATGTAGGTAACGACGGCGAGCAGGCAGGCACCCATCATGAGCCACTTTCGGCCGATCTTGTCGGAGAGGGCGCCAAAGACGGTGAAGAAGGGCATGGCACAGAGCAGAGCGATGGCAATGATGATGTTGGCGGTCTTGGTGTTCACTTTGAGGATAGTTTGCAGGTAGAAGAGAGCATAAAACTGTCCGGTGTACCAAACCACGCCCTGGCCGGCAGTGGCGCCGAAGAGCGAAATGAGGACGCGCTTGAGATTTTCCCATTTTCCAAAAGCGTCTTTCAGCGGCTGAGCAGAGGTCATGCCCGCACTCTTGATGGAAGTGAAGATCGGCGATTCCTTCATTTTCAGGCGGATATAGAGCGAGATGGTGACCAGGATAATGGAAATCAGGAAGGGAACGCGCCAGCCCCAGGCGCTGAAGTCCTCCTTGCTCATCGATTGCTGCGTGAGCAGGATCACGATGAGGGAGACGAAGAGGCCGAGGGTTGCAGTGATCTGAATGAAACTGGTGTAGAAGCCGCGCTTGTTATCGGGAACGTGCTCTGCTACGTAAACCGCTGCGCCGCCGTACTCGCCGCCGAGGGCCAAGCCTTGCAGGACGCGAATGAGGATCAGCGTGACTGGAGAGAACCAGCCAGCGGTGCTGTAGACGGGTAGCAGGCCGATCAGAAACGTTGCGCCGCCCATGATGGTTAATGTCACAAGAAAGGCATACTTGCGGCCCACCAGATCTCCGATGCGCCCGAAGAAAAGCGCGCCGAACGGACGCACGAGAAAACCCACTGCGAAGGTGGCCAGATAGGCGATGTAGGCGAACGTATCGTTTCCCGGGGGATAGAATTTGAGGGCGAGAACGGCGGCCAAGCTGCCGAAAATATAGAAATCGTACCACTCGATCATGGTGCCAACGCTGGAAGCGAAAATCACTCGCCAGATGCTGTATTCGGCGGTACCGCCCATCGGGATTGCGTCTGCTCGGCTGGCCATGCTTCCTCCTGTGAGATTCGAGCTGGTGAAAGGATGCGCCGCCGCCGGATCGCCCTCGGGGGCGAAGCCAGGGCACACCTCTCCTGCAATGGCTTGTCCTTCCCCCTGAATTTCCGCTGATGGCTCACAAGGTGAGTCGTGAGCCGGGTTTCACGGGCAGAAGGGCCTGGAACGCCCCGTTCATATACGCCTCCGCCCGCGTTGTCAAGAAATGACTTAACAAGACCAGGGATCGGGACGAGAGAGAATTCCTCCGATAGTTCCGTTGTGACTTGCTGGAGCGCCGGGCCGGAAACGTGATAAAAACCAGGTTTGGACTTTCACGATGCCATCTTTCTGTTTTTTGCCGGAGCCCTCGGGGGAGGGATCAATGCGGTTGCGGGAGGGGGGAGCTTCGTCTCTTTTCCGGCGCTCTTATTTACCGGGGTGCCCCCGATACCTGCCAATGCGACCAACACGCTGGCGTTGTGGGTGGGGACAACGGCAAGCGGGGGCGCGTACCCTCAGAAACTGAACATTCCGCGGCGCATCATGATTCCGCTGGTGATTACGAGCGTGGTCGGCGGTTTGGCTGGCGCGTTTTTGCTGATCAAGACGCCGGCGCAAACTTTTCTTCATGTGCTACCGTGGCTGCTGCTGGGCGCAACCCTGCTGTTTGCATTTGGCAAGCATCTGACGGGGCGGATCTCTGCGGGAATTTCTCATGATGCGAGCAATGCTTCCGTGACGGGAGCCTCGATCTTTGAACTGGTGGTCGCTGTCTATGGGGGGTATTTCGGGGGCGGCATCGGGATCATGAACCTGGCCATGCTTGCGGCGCTGGGCATGACCGACATCCACGCGATGAACAAGCTGAAGGTGATTCTCGGGGGAGTCATCAATGGCGTGGCGACGCTTACGTTTATTGCTACGGGAGCGATCTTGTGGCCACAGGGAATTGTGATGACCGTGGGCGCCATTCTGGGTGGGGTGTCCACTGCGCACTTTGCGCAAAAGCTGCCGCAGAGCTGGGTGCGGGCTTTTGTGATCCTAGTGGGAACCGCCATGACCATTTACTTTTTCATTCTCGGATATCGCTGAGACTCCGCGGGATAGCGGGCCTGGCAGATTTTATTTTCCTTCCCCGCGCAACGGCTTTTGATATAGTCCGCGCTATCGATTATGTCCACCTCTGCCGTGCTTCCCGCAGCAAAACCAGGCCAAGCGACACCGCTGACGCGAAATCAGGCTCGTGGCTTCTGGGCTGCGTGGGGCGGTTGGACGCTGGACGGCATGGATTCGTTCATTTATGCGCTAGTGCTTGTTCCGTCCTTGCGCGAACTGCTGCCACGTTCGGGAATTGCCGCGAGCAAAGCAAACATCGGCTACTACGGCGGGCTGCTCTTCGCTCTTTTTCTATTCGGATGGGGGCTGGCGTTTCTGTGGGGGCCGGTCGGCGATAAGTTTGGGCGCGTTCGAACGCTGATGCTCACAATCGTCTGGTACTCGGTGTTCACGTTTCTCAGCGCGCTGGTGACGAACGTCTGGCAGCTTGCGGTGTTGCGACTGTTGGCCGGTATTGGCATCGGAGGCGAGTGGGCGATGGGAGGGACGTTCGTCGCGGAAGAGTGGCCGGAGGAGCGGCGGCGAGCCGGCGCGGGATATATGCACACAGGGTACTACGTGGGGGTACTTCTGGCGGCGCTGACGAACTATTCCATCGGCAGCCACTACGGATGGCGCGTGATGTTCGCGATTGGCGGACTGCCGGCGCTACTGCTGGCTTGGGTGCGGCACGGCGTGACGGAACCGGCGCGTTGGAAGCAAAAAGAAGGAGTCGTGCGCAGCTGGCAGATCTGGCGCCCGTTCGCGACGCTTTTTTCGGATGCTTTGCGGCGCAGAACAATTTTGAATTCACTGTACATGCTGGCTTCGATCTGCGGCTTGTGGGCGGGAACAGTGTACGTTCCCGCGGCGGTGACGGCCCTGGCGGAAACGGGTGGGCGCGTGGGGCCGCAGGCGGCGCAACTGGCGTCGCGCGCAACGATGCTGGTCGCGTTGTCGACGATTCTTGGCTGCCTGGCGATGCCGTGGCTCGCGGAAAAACTCGGCAGACGCGGCGCGCTAGGATTTTTCTTCACGATGATGCTGTCGTTCACCGCGCTCACCTTTGGGAAAGTTTTCTATCTGGGTGCGGCGGGGCTGCCATGGTTTTTTGTTTGCCTTTTCTTCCTTGGTTTCGGAGGGGCGAATTTCGCAGTTTATACGCTATGGCTGCCGGAGCAGTATCCTACGGAGTGCCGTGCGAGCGCGTTCGCGTTCTCGACCTCCTTTGCGCGGTTTGGCGGCGCGGGAATCACGTTTCTGGTTGGCGCAGGCGTACAGCACTATGGCTCGCTGGGAATTCCCGTCGCGATGACTTCACTGGCGTTCGCGATTGGATTGCTTCTTATCCCTTTCGGAATCGAAACCCGCGGGCAATGCTTGCCGTCATAACCGCGGAAACGCAACGGCGATTGAATCTGGTGCGCACTTCGCGATGTCAGAACTCACCGACATATTTGAAACCAATGCGCGGGAAGCGGCGGCGAGCGTCGAACGGTGCAGGCATGCGCCTGGCGCTGTTCGTCAGGCGTTGGAGCGCGTCACGCAAAAGATGGGAAGAATCGTAGTTGGTGCGGCGGAGTTTGTTGATTCGCAGCTTGCCGATGCCCTCCGGGAACTTCCCGGTGTCATCCTGAAGCCTGCGGATGAACAGCTGGCGACGGCGGGCGCGGGGATCACCGGCGCCTTTGCTGGTGTAGCGAGCAGCGGATCCGTGTGTGTGGCGCTAGGCACGCCCCTGACGGCGGCCGCGAGTTTGCTGATGCCGCTGCATATCGTGTTGCTGCCGACGGAGCGCATTGTGGCGCGGCCGCGGGACCTTTTCGATGAGGCTTGCCTGGGAGGAGAAGGGCTTCGGCGCAACCTTGTATTCATCACTGGTCCCAGCGCTACGGCAGACATGGGACCGCTGGTACGCGGCGTGCATGGACCGCATCGATTGCACATCTTGCTCTTGGAATGAAGTTCATGGCGGATTCGAGACTTGCATGCGGAAAAAGTGATTCGCCCCGGTCGGTCGCGAACAAGGGCGACAAGCGGAATGTTGTACGGGCGATTCGCATGGCGCTGGAGATCGAGGGTCCGGCCATTCGAAAGAACACGCAGACCCTCAATCGCGGGCGCTATCGCGCGATTGCGGAAATCCCCGATTACGAAGCGCTAAAGGATCAGGCGCGGCAAATCAAAGAGAAGGCCATCGCCAGTCTGCCGGAAAGCATGCGGACGCTGGAAGCGGCCGTTCGCGCGCGCGGCGGACAGGTTTTTCTCGCTGCAGACGCGGACACAGCCTGCAAGTACATCCTCGAAGTCTGCCAGCATCACGATGCCAAGCTGGTGGTGAAAGGGAAGTCCATCACCTCGGAGGAGTTGCGGCTCAACCACACGCTGGAAAGCGCGGGCATCGAGGTGGCCGAGAGCGACTTGGCGGAATTCATTCTGCAAATCGCCGATGAGCAGCCGTCGCACATCATTGCTCCTGCGCTGCATTACAGCCGCGAACGGATCACGGCGCTTTTCAAGAGCAAGTACAAGACGGACTTGCCACTGGACAGTGGCGAGGAGCTGACGAAATTCGCGCGCGACAAGCTGCGCGAGAAGTTCTTGCGCGCGGATGTTGGCATTACCGGCGCGAATTTGATCTCTGCGGATACCGGGACACTGATGCTGGTCGAAAGCGAAGGCAATATTCGAATGACCAGCTTGTTGCCACCGGTGCACATTGCGATCAGCGGGGTGGAAAAAATCATTCCAACGCGGCGGGAGATGGCGCCGTTTCTCGAATTGCTTGCGGCCAGCGCCACCGGGCAGAATTTGACTTCGTACACCAGTTTCATTAGCCCGCCGCTTGACGATCCGCCCTTCGCGCTGCCCGGCAAGCCGCGGAAGCAGCGTGAATTTCATTTGGTCTTGGTGGACAACGGCCGGATGAAGATGCGTGAGGACCCGGTCTTTCGCGAGACGCTATATTGCATCCGGTGCGGCGCTTGCCTGAATTCGTGCGCGAACTTTCAAACTGTGGGCGGACACGCTTTCGGCGGCGAAACCTATTCCGGCGGGATCGGTGGATCGTGGGAGGCTGGGACAGGAAAACTGGAGAATGCGCGATTTTCCGACCTGTGCACGGGGTGTTCGCGATGCGTGAATCAATGTCCCGTTCGAATCGACATTCCGTGGCTGAATGAGAATTTGCGCGCGCGACTAAACCAGGCCGAGGAACGCTCGGCGTTCAGCGGTTTTCTGTCCATGGTGAGCTCGGCGGAAGAAAAAGACCGACCGGCGCCTGCCGCGAAAGTTTTCTTTGGCAACTATCACTTTTTTGCGAAGTGGGGCACGCGGTTGGCGGGAATTTCGAACGCGATTAACGGAACAGGATTCGTGCGAGCGGCGATGGAGCGATTCGTTGGGCTGGACCGACGCCGCGCGTTGCCGCCCTTTCCACGGGAAACGCTGGTTGCGGCAGCGCGAGGGGTCTCGCAGGCGAAAGTGAAAAAACCAGCTGCAAAGGCGGTTCTTTTCGCCGATGTTTTTACGAATTATGGGCTGGTGGAACGCGGGGTTGCGGCGCTAAAGGTGCTACACGCGCTGGGAGTGGACGTGGTAGTGAGCGAATCCATTCCGGAGGGGCGGGCTGCGCTTTCGCAGGGAATGATCGCGACCGCGACGAAGTACGCGCGAGGCGCGGCGTCGCATTTGCAGAGCTTTCTAAACGAGGGCCGGGACATTTTGGTGATCGAGCCGAGTTCGCTGGCGATGTTCCGCCGCGATTTCCGCCACTTGCTCGACGACGCCGGGCAATTCGAACGATTGCGCACGCGGACGTTCGACCCCGTGGAATACGTCGCTCAATTGATCCAGCGATCTGGGCGCGGTCCCAAGGATTTTTTCGACATTTCGCGTTCGTCAGTTGGCAAGCGGTTGTTCTTCCACGCGCACTGTCAGCAGAGAACCATCGGTAGCGCAGAGCCAACCGTGGCGCTGCTGCGAGCGATTGGGTTCGACACGGCAACCTCGACAGTTGAATGCTGCGGGATGGCGGGAAGTTTTGGTTATAAGGAGGATTTTTACGAATTGAGTATGGCGGTTGGCGCGGATTTGTTTCAACAGGTCACTGAAGCTGAGAAAGACGGCGGTCCGAGGGCACTCTTAGCTAGCGGAACGTCTTGCACCGAGCAACTCCACGCGGGGCTTCATCAAAACGTGATGCATCCGATCGAACTTCTCGGCGCAATCCTTGTGACTTCGAAATGAGATTAGCAGCTGTTCCCCGACCCAGAGGCGCGAAACCAACAAAACCTATAGCCACTACAAGAACGATTTTGGATTTAGGCCGCGGATCGAGGCGTCGAGGAGCTGCACAATGTGCACGACGGGCGTCTTCTGACCACGGCGCGCGAAGGCTGATTGGAGCTGCAGCAGGCAACCAGGATTTCCAGTGGCGACTACGGCGGCTCTCAATGGCGTAATGAGTTGCGCTTTGCGGTCGCCAAGCTCGTTTGCGGTGTCCGGCTGGACCAGGTTGAAGATTCCTGCGGAGCCGCAACAAACAGCGGACTCTGGAATTTCGGCCAATTCCAGTCCAGGGATTTTAGAAAGCAAAGCGCGCGGCTGCGAGCGCACTCCTTGCGCGTGCTGCAGATGGCAAGAATCGTGATAAGCCACGCGCAAAGTTAGAGGCCGGCGTTGTGCGCGGGGTTCCAATTCGGCGAGGAATTCGCTGACGTCTTTGCACTTGGCGGCAAATTGCTTCGCACGGTCCGCATACTCGGGATCGTCCCGTAAGAGGTGGCCATACTCTTTGACGTTCGAACCGCACCCAGCGGCGTTGGTGACGATCGTTTCGACGTTCGCGCGTTCGAATGCGTCGATGGTTTTCTTTGCGAGTTCCACTGCCGCTGCTTCCTCTCCCGCGTGGACCAGCAACGCTCCGCAGCAGGGTTGGGCATGTGGCGCGACGACCTCGCAACCTTCGGCGGCGAGAACGCGGGCGGTGGCGGCATTGACGTGCGGAAAGAATTCGCGCTGCACGCAGCCCAGGAGCAAGCCGACGCGGCGGCGCTTTGCGCCCAACGCCGGCGTGATTTCGGCGGTTGCTTCATTGGGTCCGAGCTTTGGGAGAAGGGCCTCCATCGCCTGCAGTTTCTTTGGAAGCAACTTGAGCAAACGTGAAGCGCGCAAGAGCGCTTGCAACCCGGACTTTTGATACGCAAGGAGCGGCAAACGCAATCGGCGCAAACGATCCGGCTGCGTAAAAGTCGCAAACATGAAGCGCCGGTGGAGTTTTTCACCGGCGGAGCGCTCCGTATTGCGCTCGATCTGCGCGCGCGTAGCTTCGATCAGTTTTCCGTAGTCCACGCCGGAAGGGCAGGCAGTCATGCACGCCATGCAGCCGAGGCAGCTGTCAAAATGGCTGACCCACTTGGGATTCATTTCCGCGGCGCCCTCGCTCGCGAGTTTTATGAGGTAGATGCGGCCGCGCGGGGAATCCATTTCCTGGCCCCACAAAACGTAGGTGGGGCAAACCGGAAGGCAAAAGCCGCAGTGCACGCACTTTTCGAGGATGTCATTGGACGGTGGGTGGTGCGCGTCGAAGACGGATGTCTTGTTCGGATTAGGCGCCATTTCATTCATCGTAAAGGCGGCAATTGGGCCCGATAGAGCGGGCTAGATTTGCCGCACTCCAAGGACTTCAGATTCCTCCCACAAACCGGCCGGGATTCAAGGTGTTTTTTGGATCGAGCTGCTGCTTCACCGCTTTCATCAAGGGGAGCACATCTCCAGCATCTCCCCATGTGTCGATGGAAGGCATTGCCGCGGGACGATGCAGCACGAGAAGGGAGCCGGTGCCGCGTTCGAACTGTTCCCGGAGCTCCTGCAACGAAACGTGCAGATCTTTTGCGCCTCCTTCCAGCCTGAGCCAGCCGATTCCCGTTGCCTGCACGACCCCTTTCCATTCCAGGTGCCTCGCGCGGGCGGATTTCGCAATCGTCTCCATCGACTTTTCAATTTCCGCAGGTAGGACGGTGAATTTTGCGAGCGCGGTCGATTCTGGCTTGAGGGAGGACCAAAGACTCTGCCGGGCATTCCAGATGTCCGGCGACGCCTTGGTTACGCCAGCTGTTTGGGTGAGTTCTCTCAAATGCGCTTCTTGCGCGTCGAGGCCTGCCTCGGTTCCTTCGAACAAGATATCCACTTCGGGAGCCGCGCCGCCCTCGAAGCGCGCTTGCAGTGCGGTGTGCGCGAGTTTCGAGTTCTGGACCGCGTGGATGAAACGGCGTGTTTCCTCCGCCGTCGCCGTGGCTACGGAAAATGAGCGCGAGAGGTGTGGCAACGGATGCAAGCGGAAAACAGCGCGGCTGATGACGCCGAGAGTGCCAAAAGCTCCGGTGGCGAGCTTGGGCAGATCGTAACCCGCGACGTTCTTGACGACTTTGCCGCCGCTGCTGGCCAGTGTGCCATCGGGAAGTGCTAGCGTGACGCCGATAATAAGGTCGCGGAGCGCACCAAAGCGCAAGCGCAGCGCGCCGCTATCATTCGCGGAGAGTACCCCGCCGACGGTAGCTTTCTCCGGCCAGAGGGGATCGAGCGCGAGCCGCTGGCCGTGCTGCGCGAGAGTCTCTTGCATTTTCTGCAGCGTGCATCCCGCTTCGATGGAGACGGTGAGATCGGCCCAGGCGTGTTCCGTGATTTCGTTGAGTCGTGCGGTGGACAAAACCAAATCCGCGCGCGAAGGCGGATTTCCCCAGCCAAGCTTCGTGGCGCCGCCCCGCGGGATGACCGCAAGACCGGCTTCATTCGAAAGACGTAACACCTCAGCGAGCTCTCGTTCGTTACCCGGCGAAACGATCACTTTCGGTTGGATGCCAGCGACCGCATCAGCAGGAGCGGCCGCGTGGACGTGGTCGGGACCGAGGAACGAAATGAGTTTGTAGCGGAAGGAGGAATGGAGGGTCGTTGATTGGGATTGGGTGGCAGCGTCCATGGGTCAATGCTTAGAAGCGTTCCGCGAGGCCGGCCGATTCGAGAGGGTGCGGACTGTATTCGCCGGGTTTTTCGCCGCAGAGACGCGGCGTGGGAAAGATTTTCGTAGGGTTGGAAAGCTGCAAGGGATCGAACGCGCCGCGGACGCGTTGCATGGTCAAGAGATCGGGTTCAGCGAACATTTTGGACATCATTTTCTTTTTGTCCTCGCCGACGCCGTGTTCGCCGGTAATCGAGCCGCCCGCGGCGATGCACAATTCGAGAATATTGCCGGAGAGAATCTCTGCTGCTTCTTCCTGGCCGGAAACCCCGCGGTCATAAAGCACGAGCGGGTGCAGATTGCCGTCGCCGGCATGAAAAACGTTGGCGACGCGCAGGCCGGCTTCCTGACTGAGGCGCACGATTTCGCTCATCACTTTGGGAAGAGCGGTACGCGGAATGACGCCATCCTGGACGATGTAGTTGGGCGAGATACGTCCCATGGCGGCGAAAGCGGCCTTGCGGCCTTTCCAGACAAGCGCGCGTTCCGCATCGGACTTGGCCACGCGAATTTCAGACGCGCCGTGCGAACGGCAAATCTCGTTGACGTGAACCATCAGAGTTTCGACTTCGGCGAGGGGACCATCGAGTTCGACCAAAAGCAAAGCGCCGCAATCCGGATAGTTGGCATGGACCGCGGCTTCCGCGGCCTGAATCGCAAGATTGTCCATCATCTCGATGGCCGCCGGCAACATTCCGGCGGCGATGATGCCGCTGACGGCCGCGCCCGCTTCGTTGGTGGAGAGAAACGCGGCGAGCAGCGTGCGGACGCATTCGGGCCGCTTCACGATACGAAGAATGATTTTGGTTGCGATGCCGAGGGTGCCTTCGGAGCCGACAAAAACTCCGGCGAGGTCGTAGCCTGGAGTGTCGAGTGTTTTTCCGCCGAAGTGCACGAGCGAGCCGTCGGGGAGAACAACTTCGAGCCCAAGGACATGGGTAGTGGTGAAGCCGTATTTCAAGCAATGGGCGCCGCCGGAGTTCTCAGCGACGTTGCCGCCGATGCTGCAAATGGACTGTGAAGAAGGGTCCGGCGCATAGAAGAACTCGTTGTACAGGATGCGCGCCGTGACGTCGAGATTGATGACGCCGGGCTCGACGACCGCGCGAGCGTTGGGAAAATCGACTTCGAGGATGCGATTCATGCGCGCAAGACCGATGACGATGCCATTTTCGACAGGGAGCGCACCACCACTCAAGCCCGTGCCTGAACCGCGCGCGACAAACGGGATTCGTTCGCGGTGACAGACGCGGACAATCTTCTGAACTTGCTCGGTGGAAGCGGGCAGCAAGACCGCGCGGGGCATGACGCGGAAATTGGTCAGCCCGTCGCACTCGTACGTGTGAAGTTCCTCGGGCGAGGAAATCAGGCCGCGGCCGTCAACAATCCCTCGAAGCTCATCCAGAATGCGGGCATCCATAGTTCTCTTTCCGCGAAGGGAAAAGAGAAGCTTGCTCCATTAATGGATGAAGTTCAACCCACTGGGGATGAATTGCGGGAAGACGTAGGCATACATCATGACGATGATGCCGACAATGGCCGCAAGCGCCACGGAGTGCCAGAAAACGAAGCGGAAGATGGAGCCTTCATTGCCAACCTGATTGGTGGCGGCGGTGGCGATGCAGATGGATTGTGCGTCGATCATTTTGCCCATGACGCCGCCGGCGCTATTGGTGGCGCACATAAGGATGGGGCTAAGGTTCAGCTGTTGAGCCGTAATTTTCTGCAGACCGCCGAAAAGGACGTTGGAAGAAGTGTCGCTACCTGTAAGGGCTACCCCGAGCCAGCCGATGAAAGTACCGAAAAAGGGAAAGAACCAGCCCGTACGCGTAAACGCAAGCCCCAAGACGGCATCCATTCCAGAGTAACGCGTGACGTATCCCAGGCCGAGCATGCACGTCATGGCGATGATAGCGAAGCGCAATCGGACAAGCGTACGGCCAAAGATTTGGAGGAGTTTGCCCGGCCCGAGTCCGAGGAGGACGCCCGCCAGAAGGGCGGCCAAAAAGCAGCCCGTGCCAGTGGCCGTGAGCCAATTGAAATCGAAACGCGCACCTTCGGCGGCAGCCTTCTGCACAACGGGCGCCGTGCGAAACACTTTTCCATGCAAGTACGGCCAGTCCCATCCCGCTGGACCCGAACGGGGTTTGCCGTCCGGCATCATTACTTTGAAAGCCGGCGTCGTAGCTTGATTCATGGCCAACTTCACGGCGGGCAATCCCCACACAAGCACGAAGACGGAAAGAATCGCGAAGGGCAGCCAGGCCTTGGCGGTCTGACCGGCGGTGTAGTGTTTGGCCACTTCGTTGCGCGCTACTTTCGCAGCATCTTCCTGACGCTCGTCTTCGAAGCGCCAGATGCGCTTCGGCTGCCACACGCGGAGGAAAAGCATCGTGGCCAGCATGGAGGCTACGCCTGCCGCGATGTCAACAAGATTACTGTCCATGTGATTGGCCCAGAACCATTGCGTGGCCGCGAACGAGCCCCCGACGACGAGGATGGCGGGAAGGACTTCGAGCGTTTCCGACCAACTGACCATCGCACGAACCAGCCAGAAGGGCACGATGACCGCGGTAATAGGAAGGATGCGGCCGATCATCGCGCTCAGATCGCTTTCCGGCAGTCCCGTCACACTCGCCAGTGCATGCACGGGCGTCCCAATAGCGCCCCATGCCACGGGAGCAGTGTTGGCGATGAGGTTGAGTGCAGCGGCCTGAAACGGCTTGAAACCGAGGCCGATCATGAACGCGCCGGCGATGGCGACGGGTGCGCCGAATCCCGCGCAGCCTTCAATGAAAGCGCCGAAGCAGAAGGCCACGAGAAGGAGTTGCAGCCGGCGATCCGGAGTGATGGCGGCGACGGAGTGCTTCATAATTTCAAACTGTCCGGTCTCGACGGAAATGTCATAGAGAAAAACGGCGGCGATGACGATCCACACAATTTTGAGGAGCCCAAACGCGGAGCCGTAGAAAAAACTGCTTATTGCGAGACTCGCAGGCATTCCAAAGACGAATATCGCGCATAGGATGGCCGTGGCGGCACCGGCTACGGCACACAGATGCGCCCGCACTTTGAGTCCCGCGAGCAGGCCTAATAGGACAAGGATGGGCAGAGCCGCAAGCAGCGTCGAGAGCCACCAATGGCCTACGGGGTCATAATTTTGATTCCATGTCACAGCACAGCCTCCAACACACGTATCTTGAGAACGCTTGGAGCGCGAATCGTGCCATCTTTGCTTTCGGAAGGGAAGAGGGCGTCCCCGAACCGCGCCACCCGCCCCGCAACTGTGCGTCTCGGTCGCTGAGATACTTCCTTAACGCACCAAAGTCAAGCGCTAACTGTTTTTAGACCGGTTTTTGGGCGCTCTGCAAGCTACCGATCCCGGATTTCTTCCCGCGGCCAAGTTGCGCGCCAACTGCCAGGAGTGCGGGGAAGCATTCAAGGACGTAGCGCGGTTCGCACGTTTGAAGTTGGGTGAGGAAAGCTGTTCGAACGAGTAGGATGGCGAAGATCAACTGGACTCCCAGTGTTGCACGCCAGGTCCACCCCGCGGCAAGTGCGATGCCGATATAGATGACATTGAGCAGCGCAAACCCCAATGTGACTTCAAAATCCGTGGAATTATTGCGATAGGTTTCGGCCAGTGGCCAAAGGCGGCCAGAATACGGCAGCAGCGTAATCCGTGGCGTGAACCACATCGCAGCCGCGCGCTCCATCGGAATCCAGACATAGGTTCGAAGCGGATGACGCCTCGCGCGCTCCCGCGCCAATTCCGCGAATTCCAGATCGAGCGAGCGGGTCATACCGGGCGTGCGATTGTACCGTTCCAGCATGGAAGCGACGCGCGCAAGCTCTTCCGGAGAATCGGCCGCGTAGGCAGGAAGGTCCCTTAGCTCGATCGGCCGCGTTGGCAGTTTCCAGGTGAAAAGATACGCGTCGCGAAAACGAAACATCCAGGTTTTTGTCCAGGCATAGAAACCGGTGGGCAGCACGTCGCCATGCGTTTCCGCGTAACGCGGCGCAAGAAATTGTACACGTCCAAGTGATACAGCATTGCGGGCCGCCCACGGAGCCAACGGCAGCAACATTCCGACCATCATCCATAGCGTGACGACGGCAAGTCTTCCCCAATTCGCGGAGGTGCGGAAGCGCAGCCAGAGGACAACGAGGACCGCGAGAAGAAGAAGTGGAGTTTCCGGCCGAACGAGAGTGCCAAGTCCAATCGCAAGTCCAGCGAGGAACCAAATGCGCATCGCTCGAATGAGACCGCTTTTCGACAGTAAGAGGTCGATTCGAACGGCAGCCGGCGAGAGCAGAAGAAGTATCGAGAGCGTGGTGAAGAATGTGGCAAGGACTTCCGTGAGCGGCACGGCCGCGTAATTTGCCGTAAAGGGGCACAGCACCGCCAGCCAAAGTGCAAGCGCCGCGACGCGGCTTCGGTCCTCCTCTGAAGCGTCAGGCGCCAAGCGAGCGGCGATGCCCGCGGCCAGGATGCAAGTAATCAGGTCGACGAAGGCCTGCGCCAGCATCACCGCAGTTCTGCCCGTTCCTGCCACGAAATAGATCATCACAAGAAATGCCGGATATCCAGGTGCACGCAGATCGGAAGGAAATAGCTGTCCGTGCGAATAGAAGCCGTACGCGCCGTGATAGAGCCAGTTGTGAGCGAGCTCTTCGTAATAAGCCGTGTCCCCGGAGAAAAAAGGGAAATGGTAAATGAAGTAGAGACGCAAGCCTAATCCCGCAGCGAGAGCAGGCAACACGTGTTTATAAAGGGATTTGGGGAACATGATGGCGGCCGTGGGTGAGCCGGTCCGCTCTGGCATTCTACTCTGACCTGCCAAAACCCGCTGCCGGTGAAAATCAACAGAAATGGCATTTAAGGAAGACATCCATAATGAGTTTAGATGGCTGCTCGAAAGATCTCAGCCAAGTGGGGGGATTGTCGCCGCTTGCAAGAATGGGCCAGAATCGGATATAAGCTACCTGTCTATTAGCCAAAAGGGAACGGACCCACCATCGTACTTTTTTGGCACTCCGCTAAGTGTGTGGTCGCGCCGTCATCTTGCCCGAGGCAAGCACGCCCGGCAATGACTGCCGAGAGAGTCTCATGAAGCCGAGAGTGGCAGCGGGAAGCAATCGGCGGAGTGCGCCAAAGGAGCAAGGCGCGCATCCCGTTCAAGAAGACGATCTCACGATAGTGGCGATTGGAGCTTCCGCTGGGGGTATTGAAGCTCTAAGCGATCTGATGGGTTACCTCCCAGTTGACACGGGCATGGCATTTGTCCTGGTGCAACACCTGGATCCGAAACATAACAGCATGCTTACAGAGTTGCTCGGCCGAAAGACGGCCATGAAAGTGGTGGAAGTGTCCGACGGCACGCAGGCAAGGCCCAATCATGTCCACGTCATTCCCCCCAACGCGACCATGTCCATCTCCTATCAAACGCTGCATCTGGGTCCGCGCGAGGAATCGCATGGACTGCACATGCCAGTGGACCATTTTATGCGGGCGCTTGCGGAACAGAAGGGAAATCGCGCGATCGGCGTCATTTTGTCCGGTTCCGGATCGGACGGCACGCTGGGCATGGCCGAAATTCAAGCCCACGGCGGCGTGACGTTTGCGCAAGACGGAGCGTCGGCGAAGTACGACGGCATGCCTCGCAGTGCGGCCGCGGCGGGCTGTGTGGACTACGTACTCCCGGCCATGGGAATTGCGCGGGAACTGACTCGCATCGCGCGCCATCCGTATGTTGCGCGCGACGCCGGCCCCGCTGAAGTCGAAGTCGCCCAGCCTGCGGGCACCGGGCTCAGTACAATTTTCCAGGTCCTGCGACGGCACGCCGGAGTGGATTTCACCCACTACCGCCAAAGCACTATCTTGCGCCGCATTCAGCGGCGCATGGTGGTGAACAAGATTGACAAACTCGAGGAGTACATCAAATACGTTCAGAACAGTCCCGGGGAGATCAAAGCGCTGTATCAAGACATGCTGATCAGCGTTACGAGCTTTTTCCGCAATCCCCGCGTTTTCGACGCCATGAAGGCCACCGTTTTCCCGGCCATCCTGAAAAACCTCTCGCGGGAACGCGGCATGCGCATCTGGACTCCGGGCTGTGCTTCCGGCGAGGAGACGTACTCGATGGTAATCGCGCTGCTCGAATTTCTCGACGACAAGGCCTCCCAGGTTCCCATCCAGTTTTTCGGAACGGACGTGAACGAATCGAGCATCATCAAGGCCCGCAATGGCGTCTACCCCGAAAACATACAAGGAGATGTGTCGGCCGAGCGGCTTCGGAGGTATTTCACCAAGGTGGAAAGCGGCTACCGGGTCAGCAAAAACATCCGAGATATGTGTATTTTCGCGCAGCACAACGTCCTGAACGATCCGCCCTTTTCCCAGATGAACTTAATTTGCTGCCGGAATCTGCTTATCTATATTGAGACCGCCCAACAGCACAAGATAATCTCACTCTTCCATTATGCGCTGCGGCCCGACGGCTTTCTCGTGCTGGGCAGCTCGGAAGGCCTGGGCACGGCGACGAGCTTGTTCGCCGTGGAAGACCGCGCCCACAAGATCTTTTCCAAGAAAGCCACCACTGTCCGCCAGCTAGTTAGCTTTTCACTTAATTCTCAGGGGGAGCTTAAAGACTACGGTCCGCTCCGAGTCCCTGTGAAGCAGCCGGACCCGAATTGGAATCACGCCGAGGCACAGAAGGAATTCGACCGTCGCCTTCTAACGCAGTTCGCCCCCGCCGTGGCCTTTGTAAACGAAGAAATGGAAATCGTCCACAGCCGGGGAAATGTGGACCGTTACCTAAAACTTGCGCCTGGGCGGGCTAGCCTGAGCCTTTTGAAAATGGCTCGCGAAGGCCTCCAGATCGAACTGCGAAACGCGATTAACCGGGCCAAAAAAGAGAATGCTCCCGTCGCAAAGCGCAATCTTCACGTAAAGAACGGAAATGGCGATGGCACTTCTTCGACGGAGGCACTGCGCTTGGTAAGCTTCGAAGTGACTCCGGTCACCCTGGCCAATCTGAAGGAGATGTACTTCATGATTATCTTCCAGGAAACGCTGCCTGAATCCTCGCCAAAGGTGTTACCTCGTCGGGGCCGGCTTGGCGGTGAGAGAAAAGCCTTCGCGGGCCAAACCGCGAAGCTCGAACAAGAACTGGCTGCCACGAAGGAATATCTCCAATCGGTCATCGAGACCCAGGAAGCTACGAACGAAGAGTTGCAGTCCGCCAACGAAGAGATTCTTTCCAGCAATGAGGAACTGCAAAGTACCAATGAGGAGATGGAAACTGCGAAGGAAGAACTGCAGTCCGCCAACGAGGAATTGACCACCGTAAACGATGAGCTCAGGAACCGCAATCAGGAGATTACGCACGTCAACAATGATCTGCTGAATTTGCTCTCGAGCATTGACATAGCAGTGATTATGATCGGAAGTGACCTCACCATCCGGCGCTTCACTCCTAAAGCGCAGAAGTTTCTTGGCTTGATCCCCGGCGACATTGGCCGCTTGCTTTCGAACATCAATCCCGTCATCGAAATCGCGGATCTGCAGGCGATGGTTCTACAGGTGGTGTCCGATTTCCACACTTTGGAGAAAGAGCTCACCGACAAGATGGGCGTGCACTATCAGCTGAAAATCCTGCCCTATCGCACGATGGACAACAAGATTGATGGAGCGGTGATCACCATCGTCGACATTGCTCCCGACAAGGTAGAAGCCAGGGCCAAAAAGTCCACGTAAAAGCAAGGGTGGACACGCTCACGGCTTTTTTGATACTTCTCCAGCCATCATAAAGATCAATACCAAGCACTCTATAGCTATTAATAGTTCTTGACTATTCTACTGCAAGCATATATGTAGAAGTGTAGATATCTTGAAGGCATCCTTTGTCCGAACTTCACAAAATGCAGTGTGGCGGAGAACCACCGTCGCGAGGGGATAGCCGTGGTGCGGTTGAAGAACCTCTCAAACAGGCCCTGAGGTCGCTAACAAGCCGCCTTGGCAATTCTACTGTCGGAGTCGCTCTCTTCGACAAGCGCCTGCAGTGTCAGGCACGTAACAGCTCTTTTGCCTGCATGAGTGGATTGCCGATCGAAGCCCAAATCGGAAAGAATATCCATCAGCTCTTCGGAAAAGAGGCCGCCAAGTTGGAACCCGCCTTTCAAGGCGTTTGGGACACTGGGGAGCCTTTGTCAAATTTCGAATGGACGGTGCGGTGTCCCGCAAGTACAGAGACAAGCCGCTGGCATGTGAACTTCTATCCCATTAAGGATGTATCCGGGCAAATCCGTCTCCTCGCCGCTACCTTTTCCGAAGTGACCAAGAGGAGCAGTGTGGAACTTCAGCTCGGCCGCCTCACGGATAAGTTCCGGGCGGAAAGCCTCGGGGCATCCTGCCTTTTTGGGGAAGAATTCGCTGAACTCTCGGCACGAACCCTGGAACTGGTGCAACGCTCTGTAGAGCTACTGAAGAATTCCATCTCTTTGCGACGCTATGTATCCGAAACCCGCATTGAGACTGGATTGGAAGGCGTAGATTTGTTCTTGGAAGGAACTCGGGCCGTCGAATTGATCTCGCATCCTGACTTTCCCGCAATCGGATCCGGATCCGAGATGTCGGCGCAGCCAGTGTTGCCTAGCGTGAATGAACTGCCCGCCAGCTGCCCGAGTCCGAGAGAGCGGCAGGTCCTTTACCTCTTGGCGGATGGCAAATCCAATAAAGAGATTGGCCTGGTGCTCGATATCAGCGCAAGGACAGTGGAATGCTATCGGGCCAGGATCATGCTTAAACTGGACCTTCATTCGACCGCGGCGCTGGTGCGTTACGCGATCCGAAATAACATCGTTGACGCTTGAAAGACCTCTCTCGGCCACACGTCGGGAGTCACACCCCAGGGAGACACCTCCTTTCTATTCTATGTACGTATATCTACGGTATTGACGTTACTAAGTGACTGGTCTATTTCTATCCCGCCCTCAAGGAGGCTGGCCACCATGGACCATCTCTTCATTTGTGAAAACCCAAACTGTCGCTTCGTTCTCGACCGTCGAGTCAACGGAAAGCTGTTGAGAAACCCACAGCTGATCCTAAAGAAATGCCCGGCTTGCCGCGGAGAATGGTCATCATCCTGCCCATTCTGCGATCAGGCCCTTGCGGTTAAGCTGATCGATGGACTTCTCCACCTTACGTGTTGCGGCAAGCGCTTGCATCCAGAGGCTAAAGCCGCATAGTTGATGCTCCAAAAATTGAGGAATGACGAGAAGGTGCGGATCGCGTACGCTGTCGGGGCTGTCCGAAAAAGATGAGGCGGCCCCCTTGCGCCCGTCGCGCCGAAGATCCCACTCCGGATCCATTGTCGGTTGAAGTCTGTGGAAGCCCAGTCACGCAGGGAGACCCGCAGAAGGTTGTCGTTTGGTCAAAAATTGGATCCGGGTAGCGACGAAACAACCACATCACGTTTTCCGATTCACGGTGCAGTCAGGGAAGCGCCAGCTGAATCCCGGTCACGCCCACCAGCCGCCGGTCTGCAAGTCGATCGCTTCCTGATTCGGCTGCGGCCTAGCGTTACCGAATCTGGGAAGAATGGGGGACGACTGATTTTCCATGAGGACAGTCAAATCGTTGTAACTATTTGCCCGGATCGCGGTCTGTAAGTTCGGATCTGTTGTCTATTCCGATTTTTTGCAGGATCGCCCGAAAACGCGGACTGGACCGCAGAGCGTCGGCCATCGGATCGACATTTAGATAGATCAGGTAGTCAGAGCGCTCCCGATACGCTTTCTCAATCCAGGACATGCCCATATCCGGGTCGCCAAGACCGGTATAGATCGCCCCAAAATAAAGCGCGGGAACGTATCTTCGTTTGGATTGCGCGCGTAGTTCCTCAAGTGCCTTCCGGGCTGCAACAACATTCCCCGCCTTTGCATTCGCATATCCGATGGCCATTACGATAGCCGGCGTCTCTCCCAAAGAAGCTTGCGCCTTCTGATACTCGGCAATCGCTTCCGGATACATGCTCTTAGCCATGTACGCTCGTCCGAGATGGAAATGCGCGAGAGGATAGTCGGGATCCAGCTCAAGGGTCTGCTGGCACTGGGAAATCACGTCGTCATATCGGCGAGAGTAGTAGAGGGCCTCCGCAACTCCAGCGTGCATGAGCACGAGCAATGGATCTGCGTCTCTCGCGCGCTTCATTTCCTCCAGCGCTTCGCTTTCACGTCCCCTGGCCGCGAGAAACTCTGCGTACCATTCATGGGCGCCAGCGTAATTCGGGTTAATCTCGATGGCGCGCTTGAATTCTCTCTCCGCCAGGGTCCAATTCCAGTCATACACCGTGTTGATGAAGGCGAAGGAAGCGTGGGCTTCCGCCAGACCATCATCCAGCTGCAGCGCCTTCTGCGCCGCTGCTTTCGCTTTGGGCATGGCTTCCATAGGAGGAAGTCCGTCATACGGCGACGAACCGAGCAGAGCATAGGCATCCGCGAGCCCGGCGTATGCTGGGGCGTAATTCGAATCGGCTGTCACGGCCTGCTGGTAGTATTGGATACTCTTTTGAAATCCCTCAAGGGTGCGTTTATACCAGTAGTAGCGGCCGTGCAGATAGGCGATGTAAGCATCGGCACTGACAGGTGCGGCACTTTTCAATTGCTGTTGTTCTTGGGGACTGAAACTGATCTTCAACTCTGCGGTGATGGCACGTGCCAGTTCGTGCTGGAGAGCCAGAACGTCACGCGAATCGCGATCGTAGGTGGCTCCCCAAAGATGGCGATCCTGTGGTCCGTCCAACAATTGCGCGGTGATTTCCACGCGGTTGCCGGAGCGCCTGACCGAGCCCTCCACGAGTGCGTCTACGGCAAGTTCCCGGGCAATTTGGCGGAGCGGCTTGTTCGCTCGTTTGTACAACATCACCGACGTTCGCGAAGGAACACGCAGTTCCCGGATTTGTCCCAACTCGGCGATTAGTGCTTCCGTCATTCCGTCTGCGAAATACTGCTGCTCCGGGTCCCCGGAGAAATTGTCAAACGGCAATACGGCTACCGAGTGTATGGACTTCGCGGCATTCCGAAACGGAAACCAGTTCGAGCGCTTCGCGAAATATAAAAGAGCGAAGACGACTAGAAGGCCTGAAACGAGCGCAACACCGAGTCTAAATTGCGTGCTCTTGGGATGCGCGGCCGAACCTACGGGTGGCTGTTGAGAGACAAGGTTCGAAGTGGGAGCCTGAGAAGGGCTCTCCAGTTTCTCCACCGGTACTAGAAAACGATAGCCGCGCTTTGGCAGGGTCTCAATGTAGCGTGGCGAATCGGCATCGTCGCCCAAGGCGCCGCGAATCTGCTGGATGCAGACATTCAGGCCGCGCTCAAAATCGACAAAGAGTTCGTCGCCCCAAACCTGACGCTGGATTACCTCCCTTGTGACAGTTTCCGTGGCACTGCCTGCCAGAATTGCCAGCACCTTGAAGGGTTGCGGCGGCAGTTTTAGCCGCTGGCCGGCTTTCCGCAGTTCGCCATTCTTCAGGTCCAGTTCAAAGATTCCGAACCTCAGTCTGGCTGTGGTCGAAGGAGGGGTGGTGGCTGGGTCAGTTCCCGAACTCATTTTTCGGATTATACCCGAATAGTGCTTCGTGCCCGGCATTAACACCGTTTCGTAAGCGTTTTTGAATCAATCGCTTAGGCGATTACAAAAAGTTCGCACGAATCTGGCCTGCCATGCATTGCTCCTAAATCCGATGCGATCCAGACTGGCCCCGCAGTCGGAGATTCTATGGTCGCGATGGACGGAACACAATTCGGTGGTCTTAGCAGCCGTTCCGAGCGGCGTCGTGCCATCGCGAGCACTCATCAAGTGTTCGGGCATTGGCATGCAATTGCTCCGGCAGCGCGGTGCTACTTTTTACTTTGGGCACAAGAACAGAAAAGTTACACAGCGGGACAAACGATATGAACGACAATCCCGACAGACTCATATCCAATATGAGCATAACGCTGCAGTTCCCCGCAGGGCTGGACGCGGCCGCTTCGAAAAAAGTGCGGCAGGCTTCCAATTGGGTAGTTCCCGCCTGGTCGGACCCCCGGATCCCTTTCGCTACGCTCCTGACGTTGTACGCCATTCTCGGCTGCACGGTCCTTGGATTTAACCGCAGTCCTCTGCAGATCTTGTTGACAATTCTGGCCGGGTGTTCGTTGGAGATGCTTTTTCATTGGCTTTTCTCGGAGCACGAATGGATTATTCCGTTGAGCGCTTATATCAGCTGCGTCTCGATCGCGCTACTGCTGAACTACTCGCACAACTACTATCTTCTATTCCTGCCGGTTTTTTTCTGCGTCAGCTCCAAATACATTTTCACGCACCAGGGGAAACATGTTTTCAATCCGTCGCTCTTCGGCATCGTCACGGCGTTGACAGTGGGGCACGGATTGTATTCCTCCTCTCCGGCGTATCAGTGGGGGGGCGGATTGGCCATGGCCGTTTTCTTCGTCACCGCGGCCTTGGCTCTGTTTGTCTTCCGAGTAGGCCGCGGGGCCTTGATCCTGAGTTTTCTGGGCTTCTATGCGATCGCGACGCTGATTCGCGCCTACCTCATCCGTTGGCACATGCCGCCGGAAGTTCTGATTCTCGGCGCGCTGACTTCACCCCGCTTCTATCTTTTCACGTTTTATATGATCACCGATCCGAAGACGTCGGCGAAGGGCCGCAAAGGGCAGATCCTGTGGGCGCTAGCTGTCGTGCTGATCGATCTATGGCTGCACACGCGAGAATCGCTGAGCACGCTCTTCTATGCGTTGTTTCTGGTCAGCGCTGCGCGGCTGGTGTGGATGCATGCGCGTGATTTCCTGCGCACCGGGTTTACTCATTTGCGGACGACGCTCTCGCCAAAGTTTCTAGCTCGCGTGGCCACCGTCGCTTTTCTTGGTGTGTGCGGTTATGCAACCTATGCGGAAGTGATTCACCCGAGAGTTCCCGTGGAGGCGGGCTTTCGATTCGAACCGGTACCTGCGGCGGTCTCCGGGATTGATTCGAAGATGAGCAACGTCCTGCGCGAAGTGGATCCGCGGGTGCAGCACATCGCGAAGTGGCTGCTTTCCGTCGGAGACTCCATCGCCGTCGGTGACTATGACAACGATGGCCTACAAGACATTTTTTTGACGAACACGCTCAAGCGTCCCGAAGACCGCAATGCGCTCTACCGGAATCTGGGGAATTACCATTTCGAACGCGTGGAAATCCCGGCGCTGCGTGAAATTTCGGCACATCCGGAGGAGTACGGCCTGGTCGGGGGAGCCGTGTTCGTCGATTACGACAACAGCGGGGCGCAGTCCCTCTTCCTCACGATGGCCTACGGCAAGAGCCGGCTGTTGAAGAATATGTTGCCAGTCACCGGCAAGGCCGAGTTTGTCGACATCACAGAGCAGGCTGGAATTCAGGAACACACCACCTCCATTGCCGCCACCTTCTTCGACTATGACCGCGACGGCAAGCTCGATCTGCTGATTGGCAACAGCCTGCCGCCGTACCTCCCGGATTACGAACGTCCAACGCCGCTCACGATCTTCAAGCTGCCGGAGCCCGAATATCCGGGCGACCGCCGGATGTTTCACTTCATGCACCACAGCTGGAACAACGCGGAGAATGGCGGCCGGAAAGCGCTCTATCACAATGTCGGCCAAGGCCGCTTCGAGAAAATGGATATGGCGGCAATAGGAATGCCGGAAACGCACTGGACCACTGCCATTGGCACGGGAGACTTGAACGGCGACGGCTACACGGACCTGTACTGTTCGAATGATTTTGGCCCTGACGATCTTTACCTGAACGATCACGGGAAACGATTCGTGCGCGTGGCCGGGAAGATGTTCGGCAGCATCGGAAAAGACACCTACAAGGGGATGAATGTCACTATCGCGGATTTGGACAACCGTGGCCAGCTGGATATTTACGTTTCGAATGTCCATGTTCCACTGCAAGCCGAAGGCAGTCTGCTCTGGAAAGCCTATCCGAATCCAAACAATCCATTCCGTCCGGAATTCAGAGATGAAGCCACGCTTCGCGGCGCTTTGAACGAAGGCGGGTTTGGCTGGGGCGCTGCCGCGGGCGACTTGAATCTGGACGGTTGGCTCGATCTCGTGCAGGCCAACGGGATGGTGGACGATAGCGCGGACAAACGCTTCGCCAAACCTCGTGATTATTGGTACGTCGCGGAGAAGATGATGCTTTCGGGGCCTGACCAGCATTCCTACGCCGACCGCTGGCCCGACCTCCGCGGGTATGAAATCTTCGGCCACCAATCCAACCGTGTTTACCTTTCGCGCGGCGCCGAGACCACCATGCAGTACATCGATGTGGCGAAACAGGTCGGCCTCACCGAAATGGGAAACTCGCGCGGCGTGGCACTAGTAGATTTTGATAATCGCGGTGTGCTCGATCTCGCCGTAACTCATCAATTCGCGCCACTTTCTCTTTATCGGAACACGTTGCGCGAAGAAGACAAGCAGGCGGGGCGCGTTCATCACTGGATTGGCCTGGCGCTCGCAGGAGACGGCATTCGAATCAATCGCGACGCGGTGGGAACGCAAGTGATCCTCAGTTACCAGAAAGACGGCAAGGCCGTGCGACAAATGCGCGAGGTGCAAACCGCAAACGGTTTTTCTGCGCAAGGCGACCGGCGCTTGCTTTTCGGCCTTGGTGACTACGCAGGTCCTGTCAAAGTGGAAGTGCGGTGGTATGGGGCGGAAAAAGTCAACTATGACGAGCTCGCGCTCGACCAATATCACCGGATCGCTTACGCCCAATCGCCGCAGACGCGGGAAGGGAAGTAGCATCTTATGCCGCTGAAGGACAACTGGTACATCGCCGCAGAAGCGCACGAACTGAAGCGCAAGCCGATCGGGCTGGAGCTGTACGGGGAAAAGCTGGTGCTGTTTCGCGACGAAAAAGGAGAACCAGCGGCACTTGAGGACCGCTGCGCGCACCGCAATCTGGAACTCTCGCAAGGAAAGGCGATCGACGGCTGCATCGAATGCCAGTATCACGGCTGGCGTTACGACGGAGCCGGCGCGCTGAAGACGGTGCCCTCGCTGGGGAGAAACGCATGTGTGCCGAACCATCGGGTGCGGTTTTTTCCGGCGGTCGAGCAGGATGGCTTCATTTGGGTTTTTCTTGGCGCGGTGGCACCGCGGACCCTTCCTTATCATTTTGCGAATTACGGAAAGAAGGGCTGGACGACGTTTCGAATGAAGACGCGCTTTGAAGCTTCGGTGGAAGCGTGTCTGGAAAATTTTCTGGATTGCCCGCACACGGTATTCGTGCACAAAGGGTGGTTTCGCAGTCACCACACGCGGGAGCTCACCGCGGTGGTGCGAGGGAAGGCAGACTCCGTGGAGGCCCAATTTCACGGGGAGCCGATTAGCGAGAGCGTGGTATCGCGGTTGTTTTTCCCAAAGGGGCGCGAGCTGAAGCACACCGACCGATTCGAAATGCCGAATATCAGCCGGGTGGACTACGACTTTGGGCCGGACCGGCATTTCATCATCACGTCGCAGTGCACGCCGATTGCGGAATTCGAAACTGAGGTTTACACGGTCATGACCTTTCGCTTTGGGCGCATCGGCGCGCTGGTTCGAATGGTTTTCGAGCCACTCTCACGACACATCATTCAGCAAGACGTGGACGTCCTACGCGCGCAGACACGGCAAATCCGCCGGTTTGAAGGGCCGCGGTTCTCGCACGTGGAAACGGATCTGCTGGGGCTGAAGATTCACGCCCTGCGGCGATGCGCGGAGCGCAATGAGCTGCCAGGAAAGGAGGAAGAAAAACCCCGTGAGGTCATCATCTGTTTCTGAAGCCGCAGCGCTGCCACAAGTCTCTCTTCATCACCGGTGGCTGCTCGTTTCTTCCATAGCCGTGCTCTCGACTGCTTCCGGGATTTTCGGCTGGCGGCAGAACCATCTTGCAGTCGTCGGCGGTCCCATCTCTATGGCGAAGACGTTGTGGCTGAACTACATGCTGGTCGCCATGTACATCGTGCCTTTTTTTCTGTGGCGAGATAAGGCGCTTGCCCTGGCAACGCGCAACCTGTTTGCGTGCCTGTTTGGAAGTTTCGCGCTGCGAGCTCCGATCGAGCTCTGGATCATTTTCTTCACGCGCGGCTGGCGGTGCGCCTATGGGATTACGCACGATCTTTTGACCCTTGGCTTGATGATTTATCTGCGGGGGAGAATGAGCCCAGAGCTGGCTCGGCGCGACGTTACGCCGCTACGCGTCGCGACTTTGCTGCAAATCACGCTGTTGATCGAAATGTTCATGGCCTGGGAATTCAGCAAACTGGCTTCTCCTGCCCAAGGAATTTATTTTGCCGCGGATACGCCGCACTTCCGCTTTGTCAACGTCGCAAGCTGGATCGCGGTGGCTATCGGCTATCCCGCCTTGCTGTATCTCCTGTCCCGGAATCGAGAGGAGCCCGCGCATGTTTAGTGAAATCGCTCCTGCCACGCGTCTGACGATATCCGATCGCCGGAAGCTGTATGAACTTTTGGAGCGCCACTACGAACACGTCTCCTGGCCGCAATTCGAGGCGGACCTTTTGGAAAAAGATGCTGTGATCGTTCTGCGGGATGCGAGCGGCCTGCTTTGCGGATTTTCCACGCAAAAAGTGATGCACATTACCATCGACGGCCTTCCTGTGCGCGCCATTTTTTCGGGTGACACGATTATCGCCCCGAACCATTGGGGAGAGCAGGAGTTAGGCCGCGCCTGGTGCCGCTATGTTGGGCAGGTTCGCGCCGCCGAACCGGAAACGCCGCTCTACTGGTTCCTGATCTCGAAAGGGTACCGCACCTATCTCTACCTTCCGGTGTTCTTCAAGACGTATTACCCGGCTTGCGCGTGGCCCACGCCTGCGGCGGCGCAACGCATTCTGAAAGCGCTGGCCAGCGCCAAATTTCCCGAGGACTACGACGCGGAAAGTGGTCTCGTCGTCTTTCAGGAATCGCGAGGGAATTTGAAGCCGGAGCTGGCCGCTGTTCCTCCACACCGCTTGAAAAACCAGCATGTGCAATTTTTCCTTTCGTGCAACCCGACTTATTCAGAGGGTACGGAGTTGACGTGCTTGGCGGAAATTTCTCCGGAAAACATGAGGTCGTATCCGGCCCGCATCCTGCAGGAAGAAGAACTGAAAACGGCGGCATTGCAAGTTGAGAGCATGCATGCTTGAGAAAACTATTCGCGGGGCGGCCCATGCAGCCTGGCTTGCAAGCTGCCGGGCGCCATATCGCTCGCTACGGCGCGCTCAGAAAAATCCGGCCGTGGCGCAGGCCGCGCTGCTCGAACGGCAGTTGCGTGCCAACGCATCTTCCGCGTACGGCCAAAAGTTTGGCTTCGGCCGGTTGCGCGCTGCTAAAGAGTTTCAGAGCGCCGTCCCAATCGTGGGCTACGAAGAGATTCGCCCATGGGTCGAACGTATCAAAGCGGGTGAGCAAGCGGTGTTGACGGAGGAACCCGTCTTGATGCTGGAGAAAACGAGCGGCTCATCGACCGCGGCCAAGTACATTCCGTACACGGCATCGCTGCGCCGGGACTTTCAGTGTGCAGTCGGAGCGTGGATGTTTGATCTCTATGCGCACAATCCAACGCTGGTTTCCGGAACGGCCTACTGGGCCATCACCCCGCTGGGGCGCGAGCCTGAAGTTACCGACGGAGGGTTGCGCGTTGGATTTGAGAACGACACAGAATACCTGGACGCGGCCGAACGAGTCCTTCTCCGCAAGATCTTGGCTGTGCCGGAAGAAGTGGCGCGCATTCCTGAGCTGGACACCGCTCTTTATGTGACGTTGCGGTACCTGCTGCAATCGGAATCGCTGCGCTTTCTTTCCGTGTGGGCTCCTAGCTTTCTCACGGTTTTGGTCGAGCACTTGAACAACTATGCGGACCGGCTATTGGCCGATCTGCATGGCGGTACGTTGCGGCCCCCGGCGACATTGCCCGCTGCGATCGCTTCTTCATTGCATCGCAGCTTGCGCGCCGATCCAGCGCGCGCGCGCCGGTTGGAACGCGCTCGACATGAAAGCAGCAGGCTGCGCACGCAAGATGTGTGGCCAAACCTTCGCGTGATCAGCTGCTGGACGGATGCATCCTCGCGGAATGCGGTTCCCGCGGTGCGAGAATTGTTTCCAGGCGTTCTCATTCAAGGCAAGGGCCTGTTGGCCACGGAAGGCGTGGTCTCGCTGCCCCTGGTGGAGCACGGGGCGTGCGTGGCCGCAGCGACATCGCATTTCTACGAATTTATCGAGCAACCCGGCGCAACGCCTCGGCTGCTTCATGAGCTAGAAGCGAACCGCGAATACTCTGTTTTGCTGACGACCGGAGGTGGGCTCTACCGCTATCGTCTGGGCGACCGCGTGCGGGTGACGGGCTTTGCGCAGAACACTCCATTGCTGGAATTTCTTGGCAAAGAGGACGGTGTCAGCGACCTCTGCGGTGAAAAGTTGAGTCCGGCGTTCGTTGGATGCGTCCTGGAGGAGCTTGCGGGCGAGCGCGCTTACTTGTCGGATTTTGCGATGCTCGCGCCCTCGCAGCAGGAAAGCCTGCGCTACGTTCTCTTCCTGCAAGGCGCGGCCTCTCAGAAAGATCTGGCAATTCGATTGGACAAGAAGCTTACGCAGAATCCTCACTACGCGTATTGCCGGCGGCTTGGGCAGCTGGCGTCGCCACGCGTTTTCCAAATTACGAGTGACGCGAGCGAGTGCTACCTGCGACGTTGCGTCGCCCTGGGCCAGCGCGCGGGCGCTGTCAAGGCCGTTGCGCTGCATCGCCTTACGGGCTGGGAGGATTTCTTCCGGGGCGACTGGACCGAACACCGTGCCAAACGGGAGGTGGAGGCGTGAGCGCCGCAACGGTTATCGCTCCCCGGCGAACGCGCTTTGCCATCACTTTGGCGGACCGCGGCGACGACGCGGAACTCCGCGCGCTGCTGCGCGATAATCCCATGAACGGCTCGATGCAAGTTTCCTTCGAGCGCGAGCCCGATTTCTTTTCTGCATGCGCCATCCGCGGCAACTTCTATCAAGTTGGTGTTGCCAGAGATCTGGAATCCGGACGCATCGTCGGGCTCGGCACCCGCTCGATCGCAGACGCATTCGTAAATAGCCAGCGGGCTGCTTTCGGCTGGCTGAGCGATTTGCGGCTGCACCCCGCGTACCGCGGTGGAACCCTAGTGGCGCGCGGCTATCGATTCTTACGCCAACTCCACGGCGATGGCGGAGTCGAACTCTACGGCACTGTTATTTTTCAGGACAATCAGACGGCTTTACAGACCATCGCTGCCACGCGCGCGGGCCTGCCGGCGTATCACGATCTTGGTGTCATCCACTGCCCCGGGATCAACCTGCGCCGCCGGAAGCCGGCGAATGCCGCAGATTGCGAAATTGTTTGTGGCAACCGCGAACTCCTTCCGGAGATTGTGGATTGCCTGAACCGCAATAACGCGCGCAAGCAGTTTGCGCCGGTTCACGATGCTGAGAGTTTTATCCACGGCAATCGCTGGAGAGATTTTCAGCCCTCGGATTTCTATGTTGCCCGCAAGAGCAACCGGGTAGTTGGCGTGGTGGGCCGGTGGGATCAGAGCGGGTTCAAGCAAACTCGAGTAGTTTCTTACAGCAATCGCTTGCGTTGGATGGTGCCGGCAGCCAACGCTGTGCAATCACTGCTCGGAGCACCCTCTTTTCCAATACCTGGGCAGAACGTGCCTTTTTTCTATGTGAGTTTCATCGCGATCGATCAAGATGATGCCGGAGTATTTCGAGCGCTGCTCCGCCAGGTTTACAACGATGCGGTGGGAAGTTCGTTCCGCTATGCCATGGTTGGTCTGCACGAACGTGACCCGCTGCTCGCTGCAGTGAAAGAGTATTCGTTGACGCCGTTCGCAGGGCGGCTTTTCTGCGTTTGCTTCGCGGACGGCGAACCTGCATATCGAATACTGGATAGCCGCGTTCCCTATGTCGAGGCGGCTACGCTATGAGCGCCCTCGCTGTCACTTGCCTGATAGAAAGTGCCGCCGTGGATCACCGGAAGCGCTTCATTCCCGAGGAATTTACACCGCTGTATTACACGCCATCGTACCGCGTGCTGACGGAGGAGCAACGGCTGCGCTACAACCAGCTTCAGGCCCTCTACTTTAACGAGCAGATCATATTTTTCGAAACGGCCATCGGGCGGCCGGTGCTGGAAGTTTTGATGCGTGATTCGTTGCCACGAGGACTCACAAAGGGATTGCGCCAGTTTTTGGAGGAAGAGCAGCAGCACACGGAGATGTTTCGGCAATTGAATCAGCAGTGTGCGCCGCATTTCTACGGAGCGAGCTTTTTCTATTTTATCCGGCCTCCGCGCGGATGGATGGCGGTGCTGCGCTGGGTTGCGCGGCACCCTCGCCTGTTCCCTATGTTCTTCTGGCTCATGCTCCTCCAGGAGGAGCGATCGCTGTTTTACTCCCGAAGAGCGATCGCTCAACGCGAGGAGCTCGAGCCTCATTTCGTCAAGACGCATCGGACACATCTGGCCGACGAAGTCGGGCACGTGGGCTGGGATGAGCAATTGATTGAAGAACTGTGGGAACGTGCCAACCCCTTCCTTCGAAAAGTGAATGCGGAATTGTTGGGGTGGATGCTCGGCGAATTCTTTAATGGCCCAAAACGCGCGCAATTGCGCGTCGTGCACGAATTGGCTCGCGAGTTTCCGGCATTGCGGGAACTTGAACCGGAGATGCAGCGGCAGTTGCTGGCCTTGTCCGGGGACGCTCGTTTTCAGTCGGCACTCTATTCGCGCGAAATTGTTCCCAGAGCTTTTGCGCGATTTGATGAATCGCCTGAATTTCAATCACTCGAGCTCATCGGCTACCGCCGCCAGCCGCGGGGGGCCCGATGAACCGCTCCGATCTCGCAATCCCTGGAAGGCTGAACCTGGCGATTGCATCCCTTCAGTTCGTCGCACTTTGTTCGATTTTGTGGGCCGCCGGACAAGTCCACCAGTGGGGATTGGTCTTTCTGTTGGCTCTGGCGTTCGGGATCGTCATGAATTCCAGTTACGCGATGTTGCATGAAGCAGAGCACAACCTGCTGCATTCGAACCCGATCGTGAATCAATCCGTGGGTGCAGTTCTGGCGCTGTTCTTTCCGGCGCCGTTCCACCTGATCCGGCAGGGCCATATCGGCCATCACGTTCGAAACCGCTCGGACGACGAGGCCTTCGATCTTTATTTTGAGGACGAAAACCGTTTTTGGAAGTACGTGCAGTTGTACGGGACCCTCACCGGCATGTTCTGGGTGCTGATTTACTTCACGAATTTTGTCGTGTTGTTCAAACCCGCCATCATCACCCCGCGTTACACGCGGTTCAACCGGCCGACGGAGGCCTTCCTCGAGTCGCTGAATCCCAAGTACCGGAAAATCATTCAATTCGAAGCGCTCGCCGTGATTCTGATGCACGCCGGGATGATCTATTTCTGGAAAATTCCCATCCTTAATTATCTGGCGGTGATGTTCGGTTTCGGATTCATCTGGTCGGCGATGCAATACGCACACCACTACGGGACCGTGCGCGACGTACAGAAAGGCGCCATGAATCTGAAGACGCTTGGAGTTCTGGATCGTGTGTGGCTGAACCACAACTGGCACCTGAATCACCACATGAGCCCGACGGTGCCGTGGCTGTACCTGCCAACACTTTCCGAACCGAACGAAACGCGAGGCAGCCTGGTTAAAGCCTATTTGCGCGAATGGCGCGGGCCAAAATTTTCCGATGAACACGTGGAGAACCGCTATGCAGGCAAAGTCATTAAGTAAGGATGTTCGACCTCCTCAGGCGGATGCCTTTCCCGCCTATCCAGCCTCCTGGTATCTGTTTTGCGAGAGCAGGCAGCTGAAGGATAAGCCGTTTTCGCGACGCATTCTGGGGCGGCAACTGGTCGCATATCGAAAAGCAAGCGGGCAAGTTGCCGTCATGGACGCGCACTGCGCTCACTTAGGAGCCGACCTCGGCTGCGGGACCGTCGTCGGTGAGACCATTCAATGCCCCTTCCATCACTGGCGGTACGGAGCAGATGGCGTCTGCGCATCGATCCCGCACGCTGCACAGATTCCTGCCTTCGCCCGACTGCGTACCTACCCCGTCGAAGAGCGGCACGGGCAAGTATTCCTCTTCAACGGGAACGAGCCACTGTTCCCCTTGCCATTTTTCTTCGGCGCCGATCCGTCCAATTTTCTTGCAGGAAAAGCCTTTCACTATGAGGCTGACTGCGCTTGGTACATGACAACAGCCAATGCCTTCGACATGCAGCACTTCTCATGCGTGCACGGACGCGACCTGATTGATCAATGCCAGGTGGATTGCCCTGCGCCGTTCGCCCGCCGAAATCGCTATCGGGCCGCCGTTGTGGGCCACTCTAGACACGATGGCCTTCTGCGATCTTTTGTGGGGCGCACGGTGGATGTCTCGATTACCTGCTGGGGTGGAACCCTTCTGTTGATAACCGCGGATTTCAAGCGAGCTCATAGCTGTTTCCTGATCGCCACTCGGCCGCTGGACGACGGAACAACTCTTTGCGAGGGAATTGTATTGGCGCGCCGCAGCCAGAATCCGTTGGTGCGCTGGCTATGGCAGCCACTGAGCCTCTTCGTACGTCGTTGGCTTACCTACGCATTCGTGGCGGATGAATCGCGGAACTTGCGAGGAATTCGATACCACTCGGCGGGCCTGACCACAGATGACGTTACAATGACGGATTTTTTCGGCTGGCTTGTCCAGTTGCCGGCGCACAAACAAATCGCCCGGCAAGAGGAAGTTAGTTTGCCAGCGCAACTAGCGCGGGCAAGCAATTTTTAATTAAAGGTATGGAGAATTGCTATGCAAGCAAAGTCATTCTGTAAGGATGTTCGGCCTCCAGAGGCGGATACCTTTCCCGACTATCCAGCCTCCTGGTATCTGTTTTGCGAGAGCAAACAACTGCGCCATAAGCCTTTCTCCCAGCGCATTCTTGGGCGGCAACTGGTCGCTTATCGAAAGGCGAGCGGGCAAGTGGCCGTGATGGATGCGCACTGCGCCCACTTGGGGGCCGACCTCGGCTGCGGGAACGTCGTTGGGGAAGCGATCCAATGCCCTTTCCATCACTGGCGGTACGGAGCAGACGGCGTCTGCGCATCGATCCCGCATGCTGCACAGATTCCTGCCTTCGCCAGGTTGCGAACCTATCCGGTCACAGAACGCCACGGCTCGGTTTTTTTCTTTAACGGGCCCCAGCCGTTGTTTCCGTTGCCATTCATTCTCGAGGCTGATCCCGAGGGTTTTGTCGCGGGAAAAACCTTTCGCTACGTGGCCGATTGCAATTGGTACATGAACTCCGCCCACGCGTTTGACACACAACATTTCGCAGCCGTACACGACCGCAGACTGCTTGCTCCCCCTTCGATGGACTGTCCAGCCCCGTACGCACGCCGGAATAGCTACCACGCGGAAGTCATTGGGCAGACCATTTTTGACCGCATCTTGCGCGTGGTCGCCGGACGCACCGTGAATATCACGCTCACCATCTGGGGCGGAAACATGGCTGTGATTACCGCCGAGTTCGAACGTGTACGCAGTGGATTTCTCATGGCCATGCAACCCCTGGAAAACGGCCAGACGCTGTGCCAAGGAATCATCTACGCCCGCCGCAATCGCAATCTTCTGAACGTTCTCACTCCTATCAATCTTGCCATCCGGCGGCTCTTCACTTTCGGTTATCTCGCGGACGAGGCTCGCCGTCTGCGCGGTACTCGATACAACCCCGCGAGTCTCGGCCCGAACGACCAGGATATGATCGAATTCTTCCAATGGGCGGCCTCTTTGCCGCAAACGGTCCCGGCGACAATAAATCTCCAAGCGAAAGAGGATTACGATGAAAAAATCGATCGCAGCTGTGCTGTTCCTGTGTCTTGCGGCTCTGCCGGTGTCATCGCAAGCGCCGCCGCCAAAGGATGAAGCGGTTCACAACGAACTGCGCACTTTGCGTGACGGCCTGTTGGAGGCCATGAACAAGGGCGACATTGAGCGCGAGCTCGCGTACATGCACCCAAATGTCGTTGTCACCTGGCACAACGCGGAAGTCAGCCGTGGTCGCGACGGCGTGCGCGCCTATTTGACGCGCATGCTCAGCGGCCCAAACAGAATTGTCACCAGCTTCTCGGCGACCGTCGAAGTGGACGAACTTACCATCCTATATGGCGGGAACACCGGAATTTCCTTCGGCAGCACAGTCGAGCATTTCAAATTGAAGGACGGCAAAACGCTCGATCTGCCCGCGCGTTGGAGCGCCACGCTCATAAACGATGGCGACAAATGGCTGATCGCCAGCCTGCATGCCTCGGACAATCTGTTTGAAAACCCGATGCTGACAATCGCCAAGAAAACTTCGTACTGGGCGGGCGGTGTCTGCCTGGTCCTTGGGCTGATTGTCGGGTTTGCAATTGGTAGACGCCGCAAGGTGGCTTGATGAACGCACACGTGACGCCGGCACTTCTGGAACGCTGGGTCCTTCCGACCGCGCGCGACATTCAGGAAATCGCCACGCGCGAGGGCATTGACGCCGCGACGATCCAGCTCTACCAAAGCGTCTTAGCGTCACCGCATCACGGTCCATTCATCCATCGCGTCGACGAGATCTGCAGGCGAACCGCGCTGCAAATGTGGCAGACGGAAGCCCCCGTCATCATCGTTCCTGGCGCGTTCTACCGCGAGAATCCGCGCTCCGGCGCGGACGGCCGCATCCTGCGCGAGCAAGCCGAGCGACTCGGGTGCCCGACGGGAATCATTCCCATCGCCAGCCGGGGATCGTTGAAACAAAACGCGCGGATCATTTGTGACTGGCTTCTACAACAGCAGGAGAAGCCCGTCATTTTGGCATCATTGAGCAAAGGCGGAGCTGACGTGAAGATGGCGCTCGCCGAGCGTGATGCTGCGGATGCTTTCAAAAATGTAGCCGCATGGGTCAATCTGTGCGGGATTTTGAATGGCACCCCAATGGCCGAGTGGCTGCTCTCGCGAAATCCGGCCGCGCTGCTCAATCGTTTCTACTACACCTTGCGCGGCCAAGGCCTGGGATTCCTCCGCGATCTGGGATATGGCCCAGGCAGGCCGTTGGATTTTGGGCTGCAACTGCCTCAGCACGTCCGCATAATCACCATCGCGGGATTTCCGCTTCGCGAACATCTAACCACTGCTCTCGCGCGGCGGTGCCATCGCCGCCTCACTCCTCTTGGACCCAATGATGGCAGCCTGATTTTGTCGGATGTGTGTGCTTTGCCAGGTCTGCTTTACCCCATTTGGGGAGCCGATCATTACTTGCGGCCCCAGACCGACGTCAACAAGCTCGTTTTAGCGGTCCTGCAATACTTAGACGAGGAACTGCAATGGCGTCTTCGCCCGCAGTCCTAGGAATTGCCAAGCCGCTTGAAATCGCGCGGGCGCAGCCTTTCCTGGCGTGGCCGGGATGGGCGCATCTTCGCTACGCGCTGCTGCTGTCCTTCGTCAACACACTTTGGTTCGTTCTTGTCTATACCGGAATGGATTCGCTCACCGCACGGCGCAGCTTTCGGGTCCCCGTTTATTTTCCGGCGGAGCTCGCCATCCCCTTCGTTCCAGCGATGACGCTTTTCTACATGTCCATCTACCTGTTGTTCTGGATGGCTCCCTTCGTTTTGCGGACGCGCCGTGAATTCCGTGCCTTGGTGATCACGATGGCCGCCGCCATTTTCTGCGGCGGCATCGGATTTCTCCTTTTTCCGGCGGACCTGGCGTTTGCGCCGCCTCGCGAAGAAGAGTTGGGGATCTGGGCGGGGATGTTTCATCTTGCCGACAAACTGAACCTTACTTACAACCTGCTGCCGTCACTCCACGTGGCCTTTGCCGTCATTTGCATAGCCATTTTCTCCGCTCGCGCCCCGGCAACAGGCAAAGTGCTCCTCTGGTTTTGGGCGGCGATGGTCGCTGCCTCGACCGTTTTAATACACCAACATCATCTGCTGGACGTTGCCACAGGATGGCTACTGGCTCTTGTTTGCGTAAAGTCAATCTTCTGCCGCTTTCTGAGCGGCTCCAAATCATCGTGATCCTGCGTCATGGTGCAAATCCCGCGAAAGCAAAACGGTCTCACTATAAAGGTACAGTCGTAGAATAGGAGGTCAAACCGGCCTGTGCTCATGCCTGGTCTCTGAAATGCGCTTGTCGTAATTGCGGGTCACCTGACTTCTCAGGCAGCGGCTCATGGCTCAGCCGGATTTGTTCCGCGGACGGGCTGTCGTCTCGCGGACAATCAGCTCTGGTTCCACGTGAATATTCTTGGGATAAGGAGCTTTTGTTGGCGCATTGATGCGCCGCAAAAGTGTTTCCGCAGCGATAATTCCCATCTGGCGCAACGGCTGCCGCACGGTCGTCAGCGCGGGATTCTGAAAAGCCGCGCTCTGAATGTCGTCAAAGCCCACCACGGAGACATCTTCCGGCACGCGCCGCCCGGCCTCCCGCAGCGCGCGGATCGCGCCGATCGCGGAGATATCATTGAACGCAAAAAGCGCCGTGAACGGCTCTCCGGTCGCGAGAATTTTTCTTGTGACTTGATATCCGAGTTCCGGCGAGGGCGACTCGCCCTCCAATTGTCCAACCAACCGCTCGTTGATCTCCAGGTTCAACTCTTTCGCTGCTCCGCATACGGCTTCCCAGCGCACTTCCGTATCCGAACTGAACTCCTGGCCCTTGATGAAGGCGATCGTACGGTGCCCGAGGGTCGTGAGGTGTTCGATTGCCAGGCGGGTGGCCCGCAGATGGTTCAGCGCGATATTCGTTACGCCGGGAATCTCGCGGTGGCCCGAAACCGCGACTACCGGAATGTTCACACCTTCGTGACACGCGGTATCCACCGCGATGAGGCCCTCGACCGCGCGCTGCTGCAAAAGCCGCGGGTATTCGTCGATCAGGTCGGCGCGGTGGCGGTGGCTGACGACAAAATAAAAGTAACCCTCTTCGAGGAGGTGATCTTCCACGCCGGACAGCACCAGCGCCGCGTACCCTTCGCTAATTTCCGGCACTACCACGCCGATCGTGAAACTCCGCTGCGCGCGCAGCGACCGCGCCATGAAATTTGGCCGGTAATTCAGTTCGCGTGCGGCGGCCCGGATGCGTTCTTGGGTGCGGTGCGGAATGGACTTGGCGGCGGGAGATCGATTGATGACAAGTGAAACCGTAGCTGGCGAAAGACCGAGGTGCTCGGCCAGAAACTTCAAACTTACAGTCTGCGCGGAATGGCCTCCGCGTGGCCGGGCTGTTGCACCCGCTTTAGGGCGAATCATGGGGTGTTCAATGCGCGTAGTCTGGCACACAGGACTTGGCCGGGCAAGCGGAGAAGTACTCGCGCGAAGTGGGCCGCCGAGGTGTGCAGAACTGAACAGACAACTCGCATCCTGAACTGACACTCTTCTTTGCTTTTGATGGCCACCTCTCCTTAGGGACAAAATATGCTCTTGACAACACTCGTGCAACGGGTGTTTCATGCTTCCCAGAACCGGGGATAAATCGATTTACTAAATTCGTTTTTCGAATGCTGACCTCGAGGTGAAACCATGCGTTTGAAAACTTTTTTCGCCGTTCTTCTCACGTTCTGTGCTGTCCCGGCTTTCGCACAATTCAAGGCCAGCCTCCAAGGCACTGTTATGGATGCGCAAGCAACAATAGTTCCCGGGGCAAAAGTCACCATCACCAATCAAGCCACGGGCGCTACGCGAGAAGCGGTCGCCAGTGATCAGGGCTTCTACCGGATCAATGAGTTGCCGCCCGGCAGTTACACTGTCACAGTGGAAGCGCCAGGATTTAAGCAATCCGTTTCCAAGGACATCTTTGTTGAAGCCGAGCAACCCCGCGGGTTCGATGTCACCTTGCAGGTCGGAAATGTTCAGGAATCTGTTACCGTCAATGCTTCGGCAGGCGGGCTGGAAACGGAAAATGCAAGCATAAACGCGACAATCGGGTCTCAAGAAATCCTGACGCTACCCCAGTTCGGTAGGGATCCTTACGAGCTGCTTCGTTTGACACCCGGTGTATTCGGCGATGCTGCGCGGCAGGGTAATGGAAATTCCTTCGCTCTTCCGCAACAGGTGGGTCCGGGTGGGTCCAATAGCGCGATTTTTCAGACGGAGAACCAGGTACAAATCGTCTCCAACGGCCAGCGCGTCACCGCCAACAACTACACTTTGGATGGAGTCAGCATCAACAGCCTGAGTAACGGCGGCGCGGCCGTTATTACGCCGAACCAGGAGTCCGTGCAGGAGATTGTGGTTACATCGGCTTCCTACAATGCCGAGCAGGGGCGCAACTCTGGCGCGCAAATCGAGGTGATTTCCAAAGGGGGCACCAACAGCTATCACGGGAGCGCCCTTGTCCACTTCAATGACAAAGGCCTCAACGCCTTTAACAAGTTCTACGGAGCAAACAACATTCCATTGAAACCCATCAGCTGTGAAGGCGGCTCATTCACGATTGTTGCCCAGCACTGCCCTACCAGGAACGATCAGAAATACCGGGACTATGCCGGTAGTATCGGCGGTCCGATCATTCATAACAAACTCTTCTTCTTTTTCTCCTACGAAGGTTTGCGCCTTACCAACACCGTCGTCAACCGCAGCATCAAGTTTGAAACGCCGGCTTTCGAAAAGTATGTCATTAATGTGAATCCGAACAGCATCGCCGCAAAAATCTTTAACACTCCCGGCATCGCCCCGCGGATCTCAACCACTATTTCCCAGACGGATTGCTGTTCTCTCATCACCAATCCGAGCGATCCGAATTATCATCCCCTGGGGATGTGGTATCAGCCCGGAATAGGTAAAGGGCAAGC
>Ga0210403_10000067_pt1 | contig 112878 bp, 89 predicted proteins | sample IncBWC19MmetaG_FD_150863 | JGI IMG/M metagenome (GOLD analysis project Ga0210403, IMG submission 150863) | Forest soil microbial communities from Barre Woods Harvard Forest LTER site, Petersham, Massachusetts, United States - Inc-BW-C-19-M | ecosystem: Environmental > Terrestrial > Soil >... | reverse complement strand
CCGTCTTTCCGTTCAGGACGTCGCGATTGAGATCGGTGAGCTTCTTCGAAACGCCGCTGTGGTCGCGATAGTAAAGCTGCGCCAGATCCCCGGGCGTGCTGAGCGCATATGCGAGGTTCCCGTCATGTTCCGACCACGACCCGACGCTGCCGCGATCCTGGATGACCGGCGTCGCACTTGGGCCGCCTCTTGGGTTTCGATACAGATGGACTTGGCCGCGCTCCTGCACGGTGAAATAGACGTACTCCCCGTCGCTCGACCAGCCCGGCTCACCCTGGCGATTATCGACGGCGCCAGTCAGCTCGCGGCGATTGTTGCCGTCGGCGTCGATGAGCCAGACGTGTGTGTCTTCCATGGTGGTTTCGAGATCGGTCAAGCCGCGTTTGGTCGCTTCGTAGACGATGGTTTTTCCATCGGGCGACCAGTGCGGGCGATACTCGGCGCTTTCGGTCGCAGTCAGGCGCTTCATTTCACCCGTGGATGGATCCAGCGTCAGGAGATCGTAGTTGAAAAATTGATCTTCATTCGGTTCGCGATTCGAAATAAACGCGATCTGCTTGCCGTCAGGCGACCAATCGATGGAGTGTTCGTAATGGGTACCGGTGGTGAGCTGGCGCGATTTGCCCGTTGCCACGTCGGCGATAAAAATATGCAGACGCTTGTTGTCGTTGAAGCGGGAATTGCCTTCCGTCGCAGTCGGTTTATAAAGGTAACGCGTGATGACGACAGGATCGCCGGTCGCGTCGGCGGTTTCGGGTCCAGGCTGCGCGGAAACGTACGCGATCTGTTTCCCATCGGGCGACCAGGTGACTGTCTTGCCTGTGGTTGGCAGCGGCGCGTTGGTGCCCTCCAGCGGTCCGATATATTTCTTGTTGTTCCCGTCCGCCGCGGCAATGATGAGCCCCGATTTGCCGTCGAGCCGTCCCGAGTACGCGATCCACTTCCCGTCACGCGACCATTCGGGATTCCCGGAAGGATCGTCGCCGGTGCTGAATGCGACCGATTTTCCGTCGGCGATGGTCATCAGAAAGAGCTGGTTCAACGCATGGCGCGGCTCATTCCGGGAGATTGTGTAGGCGATCCTGGTGCCATCGGGAGAAATGTGGACGGTCCCGACCGAGCGGAGCTTCAGAAAGTCGGAGGACTGAAATCCCGCGCCGAAAAGAGCCGGAGCGCAAGCGAGGAGGAGAAATCGGTACATGGCTGCCACAGTATCGGGGGATGAAGGGGTTAGTCAAGTCCATCGTCAGTCGGCCGCACAACCGCAACGCTCTGCCACTCTTCATCCAACCTATACTCGTATCGTGGCCGGGTTGATACACATGGTATGAGGGTGATCGCTCTTCTATCACTTGCGGCGAGGTTTTCGTTCGCGGCCTCAGGATCGCTTGAATTGGTCGTGCTCGGTTCGGGTGGGCCGCGACCATTCGGGCGTGCAGGATCGAGCTACATCGTGGAAGTGAACGGCAAGCCACGAATCCTGATCGACGCCGGCCCGGGAGCCTTCGTGCGCATCGGCGAGCTGAACATCGCTCTCGACCAGCTGGATACCGTGCTGCTGACCCATCTACACATCGACCATACGGGGGACCTGCCGGGATTCTTCAAGGCCAGGACGCTGACGACACGTGAGCCGGCAATCCGCTTCACTGTTTTCGGTCCCGAGGGTGGGGGCCTATTTCCGAGTACTTCTCGCCTTTTGAGTCTTCTCTTCGACAAAGGCGGCGCGTGGGAATATCAGAGAACCTTCGGCGCGGACGAAGACATTCGCGGTGTGGACCTTTCGGCCGACTTGAAGTCGCCTAAACGGCAAATCGTGGATCTCAATGGTCTTCGGATCACCGCCATCGCGACGCATCACGACGATTGTCCTTCCATAGCTTACCGCGTGGACTACAACGACCAGAGCATCGTGTTCTCAGGAGACATGGATGCTTCCGCGGTGCCTAACCTGGTTGAACTGGCGAAAGGATGCAGTCTTTTAGTGTTTCATTGTGCCGTGCTCGATCCGCCGAATTCGCCATCGCAACTCTATTCGTTCCACACTCCGCCCCGTCGAATTGGAGAGGCGGCGCGAGATGCCGGCGCCAAGCAGCTCGTGCTTAGCCATATTGCACCGGACGTGGAGCAAGCCAGCCAAGCCGTTCTTAAATCGATTCGGACGTCCTACAAGGCACCCGTAACTTTCGCCCACGACCGTATCCGAATTCCTGCCAGTCCCGTTCGTACAACCCGCTGAGCTTCTGCTCGAACCGACTCGCCAGCGCGGCCCAAAACGAAATCCTCGCCGTGAGGGTTAATCCAGCGGCTCGGAAGGCCTTCGTGAAACATCCGGAAACGATATTGTGGATGCGATGCCGAACAATATCAAGATCACCCGCGAGGATCGGATTCAGATCGTCACCATCAACCGTCCTCACGCGCGCAACGCAGTCGATCGCAACACCGCGCAAGAGCTTGCCGAGGCTTTTCAACAATTCGATAAGAACGACGATCTCGATGTCGCGATCCTGACCGGGGCCGTCGGAAATTTCTGCGCGGGCGCCGATCTTAAAGGGATTTCGCGTGGCGACGGAAATTCCATGACTGAGGACGGCGATGGTCCCATGGGACCCACGCGTATGCTCCTCTCGAAACCAGTGATCGCGGCGGTGGAAGGATATGCGGTCGCGGGCGGAATCGAACTGGCGCTGTGGTGCGATCTGCGGGTCGCCGCGTCGAATGCGGTGTTCGGTGTCTTTTGCAGACGCTTCGGAGTGCCGCTGGTGGATCTGGGGACGGTCCGGTTGCCGCGTTTGATCGGACAAAGCCACGCGCTCGATCTAATACTTACGGGCCGCGGAGTTTCGGGCGAAGAAGCCCTGCACATGGGGCTCGCGAACTGGTTGACCGAACCGGGGGGAGCGCTCGAAGGCGCAGTCATGTTGGCTCGAACCATCGCGGCTTTTCCAAAGCGGTGCATGCGTAGCGACCGGTTGTCGGTGTACGAGCAATGGTCGCGCGATTGGGATTCGGCCATGCGCAACGAATTTCGGCGCGGGAGTGAAGTGGTCGCTAGCGGTGAAACCATTTCGGGTGCGTCGCGGTTTGCCGGCGGTCACGGCCGGCATGGGGAGTAACCTACGAGCGGCTCTAAGGAGTTCACACTAGACTGCCGATGGATTGGCAGGATGAATTCCGTTCAGACGAGCCCAGCTCCCGCGGCGCTGGCGGTGCCCCAAAGCGGCCTAGGCTGGCTGGCGCCGTCGCTGTGCGATCTGTTCTTCCTGGCCGTGATCGGCTGGTCGTTCATGACCGCGGGCACCGGCTGGGGAAGGCTGCTGTGGGACGGCGACACGGCGCTCCACATGGCCATCGGCAATTATGTTCTGGACCACCACACTGTGCCCACTAGCGATCCGTTCTCGTTCACGGAACCGAACGCGCCGTGGCTCGCGTCGGAGTACGGGACAGGTGTGGTATTTGCCGCTCTGAACCGCAGTTTTGGATTAAAGGGCGTCGTGTTTGTTTGCGGCGTGACGATCGCTGCGCTGATCACGGTGCTGCTGCGGTCGATGCTTGCGGCGGGCGCGGACATATTCCTCTCCATCATGCTCGCGCTGATGGCGTCGAATGCGTTGTCGCTGCACTATCACGCGCGTCCGCACCTGTTCACCCTGTTGTTCCTGGCGGTGACGGCGTGGGCGATTTCGACCGATCGCGTGCAGAACCGCGGCTCGATCTGGTTGCTGGTGCCGCTGGCGGCTCTGTGGGCCAATCTTCATCCCGGATTCGTCATTTTGCTCGCGTATCTGGTGCTGGTGGTGTTGGGCTGCGCACTCGAATGGTGGACCGGCGTAGGATCGCGATCGGCCGTGGTGCGCTACGCCGCCCTGGCCGGAGCATGCGGGCTGGCGACACTGGTAAATCCGTTCGGCATCGGCTTGCACTTCGAAGTGTTGTCGTACCTACGGGCGCACGAAATGACGGACTTCCTTCAGGAATTTCAAGCGCCGACCTTCCGCAGCACGCCGCAACTTTACTACATGGCGTTTCTTCTCGCCGGACTCGCGGTTGCCGGCGTCCTGGTCAGCCGGAAGAAATTCACCGACGCACTTCCGATTTTTGCGCTCGGGTACGCCTCGCTCATTTCGCTGCGTCATAGCACGGTATTCGTGATTATCGCGGCGCCGATTATCGCGCGGGAACTTTCCATCGTCTGGCAAAGATGGGTGACTCATCAGCCGAAAACCTCGTCGGCGAGAATTCTCGACGATCTTTCGCGGCAGCGTTCGGCTTCGCTCTCCCGAACCAGCGTGTGGGCGGTAGCGGGCCTGGCAGCGGTTTTCCTGTGGAGCCCGGCTTCATCCTGGCCGGCCGGCTTCGACGGCGACAATTTTCCTGTCGATATGGCGGCGCGGCATGCGGAACTGGCCACGTCGCGGGTCTTCACGACGGAACAATGGGCGGACTATCTGCTGTATCGCAATTATCCCTGGCAGAGAAACTTTTATGACGACCGGTCGCTTTATGGCGCGAAAATGTTCCGGCCTGTGGCAGCGCTGCTCGATGGGAAACCCGGCTGGAACGATTTTCTCGACAAGTACAACACGGAATTGGTGCTGATTGAATCCAAGAGCACTCTTTCGAAACTGCTCAGCGAATCGGCGGCGTGGACGCTAGTCGACCGGGACAAAACGGCGGCGTTGTTCCGCCGCGTGCGGTGAATCGCCATGCATGACTTTCAGATTCCCTTCAACAGGCCCGCTCTGCTCGGAAACGAATTCGCCTACATCAAGGAGGCGATCGAGCGCGGCAAGATTTCGGGGGACGGCCATTTCACCAAATTGTGCCAGGAACTTCTGAAGCAGCACGTCGGAGGGGGAAGCGTTTTGCTCACGACCTCCTGCACGCATGCGCTCGAAATGGCGGCGCTGCTGCTGGATATTCAGCCGGGCGATGAAGTGATCGTGCCGTCCTTCACCTTTGTATCGACGGCCAACGCGTTCTTGCTGCGTGGCGCGCGCCCGGTATTCATCGATTCGCGGCCCGATACACTGAACCTGGATGAGAACCAGATCGAGGGGCTAATCACGTCGCGGACCAAGGCGATCGCGGTGGTGCACTATGCCGGAGTCGGGTGCGAGATGGACCGCATCACTAAGATCGCGAAGCAACATGGGATCGTGGTGGTCGAAGACAACGCGCATGGATTGTTCGGAAAGTATCGCGGCCATCCACTGGGATCTTTCGGGGCGTTGGCGACGCAAAGCTTTCACGAGACTAAGAACATCAGTTGCGGCGAAGGCGGAGCGCTGGTCCTGAATGACGCAAGCCTGACGCATCGTGCGGAGATCCTGCGCGAAAAGGGCACCAATCGCGCGAGCTTCTTCCGCGGCCAAGTGGATAAATATACGTGGGTGGATATCGGATCGAGCTACGTGCCGTCGGACTGCCTGGCGGCGTTTCTTCTCGCACAACTCGAGCGGGCGGAGCAAATTCAGCGAAACCGCAAGCAGATTTGGGATCGCTACAACTCCGAACTCACCGACTGGGCCGGCGAGAACGGCGTGCGGCTCCCCATCGTTCCGAAGGAATGCGACCAGTCCTATCACATGTTCTATCTGCTGCTGCCATCACTTGCCGACCGGCAGGCGTTGATCGGGCATCTGGCGCAACGCGGGATTCTGGCCGTATTCCACTACGTGCCGCTGCATTGCTCGCCCATGGGAATCAGGCTCGGCGGCAAGGCCGGCGATTGTCGGGTGACTGAATCTGTCAGCGACCGCCTGGTGCGTTTGCCACTGTACTTCGATCTATCGGAAGGGGAACAGTCTCGAGTGATCGAGGCGGTCCGCGAGTTTCATCCCAGCGGTTTCAGCGAGCTGTACAATCTACATCGCGCGCTGGAGGCTGAAGTGGTCGCGAGTCCGGAACCGGTGAAGCGGTAGCAAGCTATTCCAACCAAGCACTCGTTACGGAACGCGCTCCATGACTGTCGCGCCTCAACTGACGGCCGTGAGGCGCGACAGTTATGAAGTGCGCACGACTAGCTATCCCGGAGGGCTCGCAGCGGATCGGTGCGGGTGGCGCGCCATGCTGGAAGGAAACACGCGGCAAAGGACGCGAGCGTCATCACCAGGAGAGCCACCGCGAACGCCATGGGATCGTGGGGGCTCACCTTATATAGGAGGTCTGCAATGAGGCGCGTCAGCAAAACAGCGGCTCCCGCGCCCAGCACCACGCCGCCGGCTGTCAGAGACAGGCCTTGCGACATGACTAGCCGCAGCAGGTCGGAGGCGCTCGCGCCGAGCGCCATACGCAACCCCAGTTCGCGCGTGCTTTGCGATACAGCATAGGACATGACGCCGTACAATCCAATCGCCGCGAGAAGCAACGCGAGTCCGCCGAAGACGCCGAGCAGCGTGACCGCGATCCGTTGAGACGATGTCGACCTGTACACCTGCTCACGCATAGTAATGAGCTCGGACGGCGCCAGACTCGGGTCGAGGGCGTGGATTTCGCGCACCAGTGCAACGCGCATGCTTTCGGGTCCTTGCGGAGTGCGGATATGAAGGTTCACCTGGCCGGAAAAATTCTGACGCAAGGGCACATAGAAAAAGGGTTTGGGTGTCTCGAGGAACGTCCGGTATTTAGAAGCCCGGGACACGCCGACCACTTGCATCCAGCGTCCTTTCACCTGCAAACGCTGCCCCACCGGATCTTGTCCGCGCCAATATTGCGCCGCCATGGTTTCGTTGACCACGGCAGCTAGCGGAGCGGATTCGTTGTCGGCTTTCGAGAATTCGCGGCCCGAAAGCAACGGAATTCCGGTGGTCGCGAAATAGGCGGGACCTACCTCGTTATATTCCGCTGTGGGCTGCTCGTCGGGCGCGGATTGGTAGCCGTCCACTGCGATGGATGCGGAGGAATACCCACGAACCCCTAGTGGCGTGATGCGCGCGAAAGCGGCAGATTCTACACCGCCCACAGCCTGAATCCGAGCGATCAGATCGTCCTGAAAAGTCTTGGCGCGTTGTGCATCGTAACCGGCCGAGAACAGATCGATGGAGGTGGTAAGCACGCCGGTGGTGGAGAATCCGGGGCTGGCGTTTCGAATCCCGCGCAGACTTTGAAACAGCAGTCCGGCTCCCACCAGGAGAATGAAACTCAGCGAGACCTGGACCAGGACCAAACCTGAGCGGAGCAGTGCTCGCCGCCGTCCGCCTACTACGCCACCGGATTCCGCTTTGAGCGCGGAGGCGAGATCGATTTTGCTATTCTGCAGTGCGGGAATCAGGCCGAAAAGCAGCGTCGAGATCAGACAAACGAAGGCGCTGAACGCGAGGACGCGCCAGTCAATTTCAACCGCAAAGACCAACGGGACACCTTGCGACGGGAAGAACAGCACCAGAACGTTGCGACACCAGTTGGCGAAAAGGAGTCCACCCGCCGCGGCCAGAATCGCCAGGAGCAAGCCCTCGGTCAGGAGCTGTTTCAGAAGGCGGCCGCGTCCGGCGCCAACGGCCAGGCGAACCGTCATTTCGTGTCTTCGGGCAAAGGATCGGACCAGCAACAGATTTCCGACATTGGCGCAGGCGATCAGCAGGATCAGGCTCACCACGCCAAGCGCGATTCCAAGGGTGGGCAGCAGCACCGCGGCGCTGTTGAACGGAGATTGCCACAACGGCAGCAGTTTGACGCCGCGACCGCGATTGGTCGCGGGATAGTCGGATTCAAGACGCCTGGCAATTGCGGAGAGTTCGGCCTGGGCTTGCTGGGGAGTGACGCCGGGCTTCAGCAGGACGAATCCCTCGATCCAGCGCGCTCCGCGATCTTCGAGCTTGTAGCCGCCAGGCTCGAAGCGTTCCTGCATGGATGTGGGGACCCAAAACTGAATGGCGTAGCCGACAAAAGTCCCATAGAATTTCTCCGGCGCGACGCCCACGATCGTGTGCGGCAAGCCGTTGAGGATCTGGGTTTTCCCGACGATCGCCGGGTCGCCATGATAGCGCTCCTTCCAGACCTGATAGCTGACCACGGTCACGGGGTGGGCGTTGCGGCCGGTATCTTCGACAGGCTCGAACCCACGGCCAAGAATCGGACGGACGCCCAGCGCATCAAAGTAGTTAGCGGAAACCACGCTTCCAGGGGCGCGTTCGGCGCGATCGCCAATACTCAGAGTTGTGGCGACCAGACGGTCGGCGATAAAGGCATCGACGAGGGTGCTGCTCTTCTGAAAGTCGACCAAATCCGGCCAGGACGTCGCGCTTACGCGACTGGCGCCACGGGCGGTTCCGCCCAGCACGAACAAACGGTCCTGGTTCGCGACCGCCGGGAAGGGGCGCAACAGGATACCCTCTATCCAACTGAAAACAGAGGTGTTTGCTCCGATGCCCAGGGTCAGGCAGAGGATCGCAAGGATCGAAAACCCGGGACTACGGCGAAGCATGCGGATACCGAAGCGAAGGTCCTGTAACATATTGATCCGTAGACGGATCATGTGAGCAGTTGTTACGTCGGCGAAAAGTTGATATATTGAGACTAAGATTAGTGGACAGCATAACGCTCATGTGATATTCTGACGCTATCGAGGAACGGTTTATGGACTTCAATCGCTTCACGGAAAAGCTGCAGGAAGGGCTGCGTTCGGCGCAATCCATTGCATCGCGGCATGGGCAGCAACAGCTGGACGTCGAGCATTTGCTGCTGGCGCTGCTGGAGCAGGAGGGCGGCCTGGCGCAGTCGGTATTCGCCAAGGCGGACATCAATCTTCAGTCGCTGCATCGCGCCTTGACCGAGGCGCTCAACAAGTTGCCCAAGGTGTCGGGTCCGGCGGCGGGGATGGAGCAGATTTACGTCTCTCCGCGGCTGCAAAAGCTGATGACGAAGGCGGAAGACGAAGCCAAGCGATTGAAAGATCAATACGTCTCGGTGGAGCACGTTTTGCTGGCCGCGACCGACGAGAAGGTATTCAAAGACCTTGGCATCACGCGCGAGCGGTTGATGCGGACGCTCCAGGAAGTGCGTGGGACCCAACGAGTGACGTCGCAGAATCCGGAAGAAACGTACGAAGCGCTGGAGAAGTACGGGCGCGACCTGACCAAGCTCGCGGCGAGTGGGAAGCTCGATCCAGTGATTGGACGCGACGATGAAATCCGGCGGGTGATACAGGTTCTTTCGCGGCGGACGAAGAACAACCCTGTCTTGATCGGAGAACCGGGCGTCGGGAAGACAGCGATCGTCGAAGGGTTAGCGCAACGCATCGTGCGCGGGGACGTTCCCGAAGGACTGAAAGACAAGCGAGTGGTGTCGCTCGACATGGGCGCGCTGATTGCGGGTGCCAAGTTCCGGGGCGAGTTCGAAGAGCGGCTGAAAGCGGTCTTAAAAGAGGTGCAGGCGGCGGAAGGGCAGATCATTCTGTTCATTGACGAGCTCCATACGGTGGTTGGGGCAGGGAAGGCCGAAGGGGCGATGGATGCGGGCAATCTGCTGAAGCCGGCGCTGGCTCGCGGGGAGTTACATTGCATCGGCGCGACCACGCTCGATGAATATCGAAAGAACATTGAGAAAGACGCGGCGCTGGAACGTCGCTTCCAGACCGTACTGGTGGATCAGCCGTCTGTAGAGGACACGATTTCGATCCTGCGCGGATTACGCGAGCGCTACGAATCGCACCACGGAGTGCGAATCAAGGATTCGGCGCTGGTGGCGGCGGCCGTTTTGAGCCAGCGCTACATTTCAGACCGGTTCCTGCCGGATAAGGCCATCGACCTGATGGACGAAGCCGCGGCCAAGCTACGGACGGAAATCGATTCCATGCCGGCGGAGCTGGACGCGCTGCTGCGGAGGCAGATGCAGCTTCAAATCGAGCGGGAGGCGTTGAAGAAGGAATCGGATAAGGCCTCGCGGGAGCGGCTGGGCAAGATCGATAAAGAATTGGCGGAGTTGAAGACCGAGTCCGCTACGCTGCAAGCGCAATGGAAAGCGGACCAGGAGACCATCCGCAAGCAGCGTGAAGTGCGGGCTGAGATCGAGCATGTGAAGCAGGAGATCGAGCAAGCCGAGCGCGCCTACGATCTGAACAAGGCGGCGGAGCTGAAGTACGGCAAGCTGGCAGGGCTCGAAAAACAGTTAGAGACACAGAAGCGCGAAACCACACTGCTTAAAGAGGAAGTGGACGAAGAAGACATCGCCCAGGTGGTCGCCCGCTGGACGGGGATTCCGATCACCAAGCTGTTGGAAGGCGAAGTCGAGAAGCTGATGCATTTGGCCGAAGAATTGCACAAGCGTGTGGTGGGGCAGGACGAAGCTGTGCAGGCGGTGGCGGATGCCGTGATCCGGGCGCGGGGCGGATTGAAGGACCCCAAACGGCCGATCGGCAGTTTTATTTTCCTGGGACCGACGGGAGTGGGAAAGACCGAGCTGGCGCGGGCGTTGGCGCAGTACTTGTTCGACGACGAGCACGCGATGATTCGCATCGACATGTCCGAATATCAGGAGCGCCATACGGTTTCAAGGCTGGTTGGCGCGCCTCCGGGATATGTGGGCTTCGAGGAAGGCGGGCAATTGACGGAAGCCGTCCGGCGGCGGCCCTATTCGGTGGTGCTGCTGGACGAGATCGAGAAGGCGCACCAGGACGTGTTCCATGTGCTGCTGCAGGTGCTGGACGACGGGCGGCTGACGGACGGGCAGGGACGCACGGTGGATTTCAAGAACACCATCGTGATCATGACGTCGAATGCGCAGCGGGAGGATCTGGCGCGGCTGTTCCGGCCAGAGTTTTTGAACCGGGTGGACGAGATCATCACGTTTACGCGGCTGACGGAAGAGCAGTTGAAGCAGATCGTCGAGATCCAACTGCAAACGCTACGGGCCAGGCTTGCCGAGCGGCACATCGAGCTGAGTTTGTCGGACGCGGCGCGCGCGCATCTGGTGCGGTCGGGATACGATCCGGCGTACGGGGCGCGGCCGTTGAAGCGGGCGATCCAGAAGGAAGTCGAGACGCCGCTGGCGAGGATGATCGTCGCGAACGAGATTCGCGATGGGAGCAAAGTGGTGGTTACGGAGCGGAATCACGGGTTGGTATTCGAGGTCGAGTCCGGAATGCGGGCTGAAGCATCTTAATGATGAGCGATTGCAATGCGAGGTTTAACCGCTCCCTTTGGTCACGGCTCAGGGTGAGCGTTCGACGAACGTCGGGAGTAGCAGAGGGTGTGATGGAGCCGCGATGGTAGAGAGCGTTTCAACTTGGATGAGTGAGAGGCGAAAGAGACAAAACCATGGCTGAAAAAGAAAAACAAATGAGCACGTTGCCGCTGTTGCCGCTGAAAAACTCGGTGTTGTTTCCAGGGCTGATGATGCCGCTGTCGGTGGGACGGCCGGGGTCGGTGGCGGCGGTGGAGAAGGCGCTGGCGACCGAAGAAAAAGAAATCGTGGTGGTGACGCAACGGGACATGAACGTGGACACACCCGGCGCGAGCGATCTGTTCACCATCGGCACGCGGGCAGTGATCAAGAAAGTAGGACGGTCGAAGGATCAGCTGGAAGTATTGGTTTACGGCGTAGAGCGCGTCGTGATCGTGAAAGTGGACGAAGAGCATGGGCAACTGGTGGCGCGGGTGCGCGCGCTGCCGGCGCCCGACGATTCGAGCCGCGAGACCGAGGCCTTGACGCTTTCGATTGTCGAGATGGGGACCAAGTTCGTGGGGCTGATCCAGGCTCCCAACCAGTCGCCACAGGAACTGGCGCGGATGTTCACCTCGCAGGAGGATCCGCTGCGGCTGGCGTACATGATCGCCTCGATCATGAATCTGGAGACCACGCGCGAGCAGGCGCTGCTGGAAGCGCCGACGCGGACCGAAGGATTGCGTTTGGTTCACGGCTGGCTTTCGCACGAAGTGGAAGTGCTGGACCTGCGCAACAAAATCACTGAAGAAGCGCGCGGCGAGATGTCACGCGAGCAGCGCGAATACATTTTGCGCCAGCAGAAGCGGGCCATCGAGGCGGAGCTGGGCGAGAAGAACCCGGAGCAGGCCGAGGTCGAGTCGCTGCGCGAGAAACTCACCAAGGCGGACCTTCCGGAAGACATCCGCAAGGAAGCCGAGCGGGAGCTGGGGCGGCTGGAGAAGATTCCGGCGGCGTCGCCCGAGCACAACGTGCTGCGCACGTGGATGGAGTACGTGATCGAGCTGCCGTGGAACAAGCGCAGCGAGGACAACCTGGATATCGCGCGGGCACGGACGGTGCTGGACGAAGATCACTACGGACTGCCGAAGGTGAAGGAGAGGATCCTCGAGCACCTGGCGGTTCTCAAGTTAAATCCTGAAGCAAAGGCTCCCATCCTGTGCTTCGTAGGCGCGCCGGGCGTGGGGAAGACGTCGCTGGGTCAGTCGATCGCGCGGGCTCTCGGCCGCAAGTTCGAGCGGATGAGCCTGGGCGGGTTGCATGACGAGGCCGAATTGCGCGGCCATCGGCGGACGTACATTGGCGCAATGCCGGGCCGGTTGATTCAGGCGATGCGGCGGGCGGGCGCGCAGAATCCGGTGATGATGCTGGACGAAGTAGACAAGCTGGGTCGCGATTTCCGCGGCGATCCGGCGTCGGCGCTGCTGGAAGTGCTGGATCCGGAGCAGAACAAAACGTTCCGCGACAACTATCTGGATCTGCCGTTTGATTTGTCGAAAGTGATGTTCGTCACTACGGCGAATACGCTGGACACGATTCCGGCGCCACTGCTGGATCGCATGGAGATCCTGCGGTTGAGCGGCTACAGCGAAGAGGAAAAAGCGCAGATCGCGCGGCGCTATCTGATCCCGCGGCAGTTCACGCAGACCGGCATCAAGGCGGAACAGGTGGAGATTACCGATGAAGCATTGCGCAAGATGATCAGCTCCTACACCCGCGAAGCCGGAGTGCGGCGGCTGGAGCAGACCATCGGGCGCGTGGTCCGCAAGGTCGCTTTGAAGTTCGCCGAAGGGAACGCGGACCGGTTTGTGGTCACGGCGGATGAGCTGGTTGAAATGCTGGGACCGGAGCCGGTGCTTCCGGAGCAGGCGCGCAAGGATCTGCCCCCGGGGGTGGCCACCGGACTCGCATGGACGGAATCCGGCGGCGACGTGTTGTACATCGAAGCGACGCTGCTTCCGAATGGCAAGGACCTGACCATCACGGGCCAACTGGGCGAAGTGATGCAGGAATCGGCCAAGACCGCACGCTCGTATGTATGGGCGCATGCGGTGCAACTGGGAATCGATCCGGCGAAGTTCCTGAACACGGGTCTGCACATTCACGTACCGGCGGGGGCGATCCCCAAGGATGGTCCGTCGGCGGGCGTGACCATGACGACCGCGCTTGCATCGGTATACTCCGGTGTTGTCGCGCGGAACGATACCGCGATGACTGGCGAGGTCACCTTGACCGGGCTGGTGCTGCCGATCGGCGGCGTGAAAGAAAAGGTCCTGGCGGCCCGGCGGGCGGGGATCAAACGAGTGATCCTGCCGCGGGGCAATCAGAAAGACCTGCGCGATCTTCCGGATGAAGTCCGCAAGGAGATGGAGTTTTTCTTCGCGGATCGAGTCGAGGATGTGCTCGGTCTGATGCTTCCGGGGCTGGTGTTGTTGCCTGCGAAAGCAGCATAAACCGTTAGGCCGTTAATTAACGTGAATGAACGTGAATTAACGGTCTTTTCCTTTTCAGTATGATGGGCGGTATGAGATGGATCGCACTGCTCATGGCTCCGGCACTATTCGGTCAGGATGCCAGAAAATTTCTGGACGACGCGGAGAAGAACCTGCTGAGGCTTAGCACTGAAGCGGCCCAGGCGGACTGGATTCGCGCCAACTTCATCACCTACGACTCCGAGATGCTTTCCGCGGTTGAGGATGAGCGGGCCATCGCGGAAGGCGTGCGGCTGGCCAAAGGCGCCACCAAATTCGATCGAGTAAAGCTCCCGCCGGATATGGCGCGGAAGATGATGCTGCTGAAGCTGGGACTGACGCTGGCGGCGCCGTCGAATGCGGAGGAAAGCGCCGAGGTAACGCGGCTGGCGGCGTCGCTCGAAGGCACCTACGGCAAAGGGAAATATTGCGACGAAAGCAAGAAATGTTTCGACGTCGAAGACGTCACGCGGATCATGGCGAACAGCACCGACCAGAAAGAGCTGCTGGAGGCGTGGACCGGCTGGCACACGATCTCACCGGTAATGCGCAACGATTTCGTGCGGTTTGTCGAGCTGTCGAACAAGGGCGCGCGTGAATTAGGGTTCAAAGACACGGGCGCAATGTGGCGGGCGAAGTATGACATGCCACCCGATGATTTCGCTAAAGAATTAGACCGGCTATGGGAGCAGGTGCGTCCGCTGTACAACTCGCTGCACGCCTATGTTCGCTGGAAACTGCGCGAAAAATATGGCGACGCGGTTCCTGCAAACGGTCCGATTCCGGCGCACTTGCTGGGAAACGTTTGGTCTCAGGACTGGACCAACATTTACAAGCTGGTGGCTCCGGCGAACGCGGACCCCGGTTATGACCTGACCGAGATCCTGAAATCGCGCAAGACGGACGCGCTGGGGATGGTCCACTATGGTGAGAATTTTTTCCAGTCGCTGGGATTCGCGCCGCTACCGCGGACGTTCTGGGAACGGTCGCTGTTTGTCAAGCCGCGCGATCGCGACGTGGTGTGTCATGCCAGCGCGTGGGATATCGATTTCGTGGAAGATCTGCGGCTGAAGATGTGCATCGACATCACGGGCGAGGATTTTTACACGGTCCATCACGAACTGGGTCACAATTTTTATCAACGCGCCTACGACAAGCAGCCGTACCTATTCCGGGATAGCGCCAACGACGGCTTTCATGAAGCCATTGGCGATACCATCGCACTGTCGATCACGCCGGCGTATCTGGTGAAGCTGGGGTTTATCGAGAAGGAGCCGGATGCGTCGAAGGACATCGGGCTGCTGCTGAACAAGGCGCTGGAAAAGATCGCGTTTCTGCCGTTCGGGTTGCTGATCGATCAATGGCGCTGGAAGGTTTTTTCGGGGGAAATTCCGCCGGAGAAGTATAACGAGGCGTGGTGGCAGCTTCGATTGAAGTACCAGGGTATCGCGCCTCCTTCGGCCCGCAGCGAGGCGTTTTTCGATCCGGGCGCGAAGTATCACGTGCCGGCCAACGTCCCGTACACACGATACTTCCTGGCGGATATTTTGCAATTCCAGTTTCACCGAGCGCTTTCGCAGATCGCAGGGTGCAAGGAGCCGCTGAATCGATGTTCTATCTATGGAAATCTGGAGGCGGGCCGACGGCTGAATACCATGCTTGAAATGGGCCTCAGCAAACCATGGCAGGAAGCCCTGTATTCTCTTACGGGACAGAAGCAGATGGATGCCACCGCAATTCGGGATTATTTCGCTCCGCTGCAGAAGTGGCTGGACGAGCAGAATCGCGGGAAGCCGGTCGGCTGGTAGTCTGAAGGTTTTAAGAAGAAGGCAACAAGTCTAGCGCCCGCGACGCCTCGCTTCGACAGGCCCGCCACCTTTCTTTAAGTGATGGACTCCATAACGGGAAATCGATTGACAGGACAGGCCAATTCTGGTAAACCATAATGAATCGGGTTTTTGTAGTCCAGGTTTCATCCAGACGAAAGGGGCAAGTCTAATGAGTCGATGGGCGAGTTTGGGCTTTTTGTTTTTGTGCGTTTGCGCGAGTATGTTTGCGCAGACCACTTCGCTAACCGGAACCGTTACCGATCCTTCGGGCGCTGTTATTCCCAATGCGACGATCACGATCGTCAACAGCGAGACCGGCGCGCAACGCGATGCCATCGCTGACAATCAGGGACGCTACACGATTTCCCTCGTTACGCCGGGTACCTACAAGCTCACCGCCAAGGCCGCCGGATTCACGGATGTGCTGATTGAGAAGGTAGAGCTGCTGGTGAGCCAGCCGGCGACGGTCCCGATCACGTTTTCCAAGGTAGGAAGCACTACCACGACCGTTCAGGTGGAGGCCGCGGCGGCGCAGGTCAATACGACGGACGCGTCGCTCGGCAATGCGATCAACACCAATGAGATTCAGGAAGTGCCGATGTTTGCGCGTAACGTCGCCGGATTGCTGGCGTTGCAGCCGGGTGTGACATCGTTCAGTTCGTTCGGAGCGCAGGCAGTGGGATCTCTTCCCAATTCGCGTGACGGCGCGGTGAACGGAGGCAAGCCCGACCAGGCCAATATCACTCTGGATGGGGCCGATGTCAACGATCAAAACTCGCGCGCGGCCTTCACGTCGGTTTTGCGTGTGACGCTCGATTCAGTGGAAGAATTCCGGAGCACGACGACGAATGGCGACGCGGCCACCGGTCGCGGGTCCGGCGCGGATGTCACGCTGATCACCAAATCCGGCACCAACGCGCTGCACGGGTCGCTGTACGAATACCGGCGGGGGACCGAAACGTCGGCGAATAACTTCTTCAATAATGCGGCCGGCGTCCCGGTAGCTCCCCTGTTGATCAACGTGTTCGGTGGGTCAGTCGGCGGTCCCATCAAGAAGAACCGTTTGTTCTATTTCATGAACTATGAGGGCCGGCGCGACCGCAGTTCAGCTCAAGTGAGCCGCACGGTCCCAACCGAGACCGTCAAGCAGGGAATCGTTCTGTACAAGGACCCAAGCGGCGCGACTCAGCAGGCTGGTCCGGCGCTGCTGAAGCAGCTCGACCCGGGTGGGTTCGGAGTGGATGCGGCCGCGCTGGCGACGCTGAAGGCTTATCCTGTGGGAAACAACCCGTCGGTCGGCGACGGATTGAACACGATCGGTTACCTGTTTAACGCTCCGCAGCCGACCGATCAGAATACGTACATTGCCAAGCTGGATTACAAGCTGGATAACGCGGGAAAACACTCGGTGTATATCCGCGGCAACCTTCAGAACGACTCGACCTATGGAACTCCACAGTTCCCCGGTTTGCCCGCAAACCAGGTATTTCTTGCAAACAGCAAGGGATTGGCTACGGGTTGGACGGCGGTTTTCACTCCGAACCTGGTCAGCACATTCCGCTACGGCTTTACGCGGGCGGGGAATCAACAAACCGGCGTTCTGGCTGGCCCGTATGCATATTTCCGCGGGTATGACACACCGTTTGGAACGACCACCGGACTGACGCACATTATCCCGGTGCACACTATCGGCGATGACCTTTCCTGGAATCATGGCGCACATGACGTCCGGTTCGGCGGAATTGTCCGGCTGATCTCGAACCAGTCGCAAAGCTTCGCCAATTCCTTCAGCCACACGAGCTCGAACCCGTCCTGGCTGACCGGTTCCGGCAACGATCTGACGGGCAGTCTGGCGATCAGCAGCGGCACTCTGAATAGCTTCGAATACACCGCGGCCGCGATCCTTGGCGTGCAAGCGCAGGGCACTGGCCAGTACAACTATCTGGTGAACGGAACCGTCATTCCGCCCGGAGCACCCGTCAGTCGTAACTTCGTCAACCATGAAGGCGAGATGTACGTTCAAGACACCTGGAAGGCGACGCGCAACCTGACCATCACCGGCGGCGTTCGTATTTCGATCCAGCCGGCGGTGTTTGAGGCGAACCTCCAGCAGGCCTCCTCGAATATTCCGATCGCGGACTGGATGGCGGCCCGTGAGAACCTTGCAAATCAGGGGCTGTCTCAAAACGGCGTGCAGCCGATCACCTTCATTCCCGTCAATTCGAGCGGCGGGCGTCCGATGTATCCGCAGCACAACAACTGGGCCCCGCGCCTCGGGCTTGCATACTCTCCCAAGGCGGACAGCGGTTTGTCGAAATGGCTATTCGGCGGACCGGGCAAGACCTCCATCCGCGCGGGAGCCGGAATGTACTACGACGTGATTGGCCAGCCATTGGCGCAGACCTTCAACGCCACGCAGTTCGGTCTTTCCACGAATCTCACGAATCCCCCGAACGTGTTGGGAACCGGGGCTGCTCCTCGGTATTCGTCGTTCTTTACGCCTCCGCTGTCTCTGATCCCGGCGGCGCCGAAAGGCGGGCTGCCGGTGACGTATCCGGACGCGTTTTCGATCACCAACAGCATCGATGACCGGCTGAAGGCTCCTTACACGATGAATCTGGACTTTAGCATCGGCCGCGAATTCGGGCACGGGTTGTTTGCTCAGGTTTCCTACGTGGGCCGGCTCTCGCGGCGCTCGCTGCTCCAGCGCGACTTGGCCGAACCTACCAACATGGTGGATTCGAAGTCCGGGCAGACCTACTTCCAGGCCATGACACAATTGATGACCTTGATGGACACCAATGGCGTGACCGTCCCCAATCTTCCGAAGATTCCGTTCTTTGAAGACCTGTGGGCGACGGCTGCGGGCAGCAATCCGGCGCTCGGCCCGCTGACGGCCACACAGGTGTGGGGTTTGGATTATCGCGGTTATGCGCCGTTAGGCATCAAGGCCAACAGCAACGTGGGCGACGCCACCAATACATTGAATAACGCGGACAACGCGTCGAATTGCAACGTCGGCAAGACGTTGTTCAGCTCGGCTGGCCGCGTGAACTCTATGGCCTGCGGCGTTCAGGGTCCTTGGATGCTGTTCAGTCCGCAGTTCTCCGCGCTTTCGGCATGGAGCTCGCTCGGGAGCGGGTCCTATCACGGAATGCAGCTCACCGTGCGCAAGCGCTTCAGCAACGGTCTTCAGTTCGACGTGAACTACACGTACTCTAAATCCGAGGACTTGGGGTCCGCTCAGGAAAGCGGGAGCAGCACCAGCGCAACGGGCGCGAGCTTTTCGGGGCTGATCCTCAACACTTGGAATCCGAGCCTGGCGAAGGCCGTTTCGAATTACGACACGACGCACCAGATCAATTCGTTCGTGTCCTATCAGCTTCCCTTCGGCCGCGGAATGAAATATGGCTCGAACATGAACAGGATTCTGGATGCGTTCGTCGGCGGCTGGCAAGTCAGCGCCATTTACCGTCAGACGTCGGGCCTGCCGTTCAACACGTCGGACGGCGCGCGCTGGGCCACGAATTGGGAAAACAGCACGTACGGCGAACCCAATGGCCAGCCCATTCCTGAGGTTGTGAGCACGGGGACAGCGATCGGCCAAAAGGGTCCGAATCTCTGGGCGAATCCGGCAGCGGCGTTCGCGGCCTTCCGCGAAGCTTTCGCGGGTGAAGCCGGCGCGCGCAACGTTCTGAGAGGCTCCGGTATTTTCAACATCGATACCGGCGTCTACAAATCGTTCACCATGCCTTACAGCGAACATCACAAACTCCAGTTCCGCTGGGAGGCCTACAACCTGACCAACTCGGTGCGGTTCGATCCGACGACGGCGAGCGCGAACCTGCTCTCCTCGACGACATTTGGCCAGATTCAGCCGACTACTTCGGAGCCAAACGGCTTCACTTTGCCGCGACAGATGCAGTTCGCGCTGCGGTATATGTGGTAGGCTGAAGCGCAGTTTTAAGACCAAGGGACGCGTTTTCGGACGCGTCCCTTTTCTTTTATCTGCGGCCCGAGCGCAATCGCTGTAGGATTAGTTGGGCTTCGGGATCGGGATGGATACGAAGCACAGCTTCAAACTCGGAAATCGCTTCCGGCGCGCGGCCCGGCACCTGGAGCAGCGCATTCCCGAGGTTATAGTGTGCATCGGCCAAGGTGGGCTGAATGCGCGTCGCTTCTTTGAACTGGGCGATGGCTTCGTCCAGGCGGCCGAATTGCAGGAACGCGCTACCGAGATTCGAGTGGGCTTCGGCGTAATCGGGCTTGACGCGGATGGCTGCTTGAAATTCCGCGATCGCCTGCGGCAGACGGCCTGGGGTTTGCATGAGCGCCATTCCCAGATTGTTGTGGGCTTCGGCGTAATCGGGGCGCAACCGTAGAGCGGTCTGGCATTCTGCGATCGCTTCCTGCGCGCGTCCGGGGACGCGCAGCAATGCGTTTCCTAGATTATTGTGGGCCTCGGCATAGTCCGGGCGCAGACGCATGGCGGAATGGAACTCGGCGATTGCGTCGTTTATTTGTCCGGTCTCCACCAGTACATTGGCAAGGTTGTTGTGAACTTCGACGTAACCGGGCGCGAGGCGGGCTGCTTCCCGATATCGCGCGATCGCGTCCGCTAGTCGGCCGGTGTCGTGAAGGGCGTTCCCTAAGTTGAAGAGAGCTTCAGGGTAATCGGGACGGATCCGGACGGCGGTATCGTATTCGGCAATTGCGTCGGGGATGCGGTCGGGCATGCGCATGAACGCATAGGCGAGATTATTGTGCGACCGCGCGGCTTGCGGAGAGACCCGGATGGCGCTGCTCCAGAGACTGACGCCGTCGTACCAATCGAAGTTGCGCACGTAGGTTCGGGCGCCTAATACAACGCAGATGAGAGCGTTCGAAATGAGGATGGTCCGCCGGTTGGACGTGAGCTTGGTAAGTGCGATCACCACGCACCCGGCGAGTCCGACCGATGCGAGATAGACAAACCGCTCCGCCATGATGCTGCCGATGATCAGCGCGAGATTTGCGGTGGGGGCGAGGGCGACGAAAAAGAATAGTGCGAAAAAGAATAGCGCCCGGTGTTTAGGACGAAAGCGGAAGGCGATCAGGATCGCGCCGGCGCAGATTACGAGCGAGACGATCGATTTGGCGTCTTCCCAAAGTCCTGATCCGAAGATGGGGATGGCGTGGTAGGAATAGTCGGCGGACAAGCTTGCCGGCCAGATGAATAGCCAGAGAAACTTGCCGATCACTTTGACGGCGGTGAGGCGCGCGGTCCAGAATCCCGCGGCGATCAGAGGATTTTCGGAAAAATTGACGAGCAGGTGTGCGTGAGATTCGGCTCGCAAATAGAAGAACGCGGCCAATGGCAGGAGCAGCGCTCCGTACGCGATGGCGCGGCGGCGCCAGGTGGTGCGGTCGGGCCATACGAGGTCGTAAAGGAGCATAATCGCTGGGAGAATCGCGCCGCTTTCTTTGGAGAAAACCCCAATGGCTTGGGCGCTCGCCAGTGCAGCGATCCATGCCGTGCTCGCGATGCTGGAGGTCGCGCGGACGTAGCACAGCAATCCCGCCAGTACGCCGAAGCCGGCCAGTAGATCGGCGCGGCCCACGATGTTCGTGACGGACTCGGTGAGAAGGGGATGCAGTCCCCAGATGGCGGCGAAGGACAGGGCCAAAAGTGGGTCGCCGAAGATTAAAATGCCGAGCGCGTAAACCAGCGCAACGTTAGCGGCGTGGATCGCGAGATTGATCCAGTGGTAGCCTTCGGGACGTATGCCGTTGCCGAGAACGGCGTAGTTCGCAAGATAAGAGAGCGTGGTAAGAGGCCGGTAGAGTCCTGAGGTCGTGTTGTTGAACCAGTATTGTCCAGTGAAAATCGACTTCACGTTTTGGGGAGTGTCCTGGCGGATGCGCGGGTCCTCCGAAATGATGGGAGCGTTGTCGAACACCAGTCCGGCCTGAAAGGAATTGGAATATGCCGCCAGAAGAATGATCCAGAGGAGGGCAATGCGCCACCCGTGGCGTTGCCACATAGGGGTCGCGGAAGGGGTTTGAAGATCTTTTTCGGGGGTGCCGCGCCGTTTCTTCAAAGGCCAGTATAGCGAGTGGCTTCGCGGCGCGCGTGCAACAATGAAAGTAATCCATGACTGGGTCTCAGACGCGTCAGAAGTTTCTCGATTACTTTGCCGAGCGCGGCCATCGCGTGGTGCGCAGCTCATCGCTGGTGCCGGCGAATGATCCGACATTGCTGTTCACCAACGCCGGGATGAATCAGTTCAAGGACGTTTTTCTGGGCCAGGAAAAGCGCGACTACAACCGAGCGGCGACCGCGCAGAAGTGCGTCCGCGCCGGTGGTAAGCACAACGATCTGGATAACGTCGGGTACACGCGGCGTCACCTCACGTTTTTCGAGATGCTGGGGAACTTTTCTTTCGGCGATTACTTCAAGCGCGAGGCGATCGCATACGCCTGGGAGCTGATCACCAAGGATTATGGCCTGCCCAAGGAGCGGCTGTATTTCACCGTGTTCCGCGAGGACGACGACGCGGAAAAACTGTGGCAGGAAGTCACCGGGGTTCCGAAGTCGCGCATTTTCCGGCTGGATGAGAAAGACAATTTTTGGCAAATGGGCGACACCGGGCCGTGCGGGCCGTGCTCGGAGATCTATTACGATATGGGTCCGCACGCTGCGCCGCCGGGACGGGAGCAGGTGGAGTTTCCAGGCGACGCCGGCGACCGTTTTGTCGAGATCTGGAACCTGGTGTTCATGCAGTTCGATCGCGACACATCGGGCAAGCTCACGCCGCTGCCACGGCCATCTATCGATACAGGGATGGGGCTGGATCGTGTGTCGGCGGTCTTGCAAGGTAAGCTTTCGGTCTTCGATACGGACCTAATCCGCCCCATCATCGACAAGGCGGGCGAACTGCTGCGCAAGAGTTACGGTGACGATGAGCGCACGGACGTGGTCCTACGGATCAACGCCGATCATGCGCGCTCGGCGGCGTTTCTGATCAATGACGGCGTGGTGCCGTCGAATGAGGGCCGCGGTTATGTGCTGCGGAAAATCATGCGCAGAGCGATGCGGAATGCGCGCATGATCGGCACCAGCGAGCCCTATTTGTACAAGCTGACTGGATTCGTCGCCGAGCATATGCGCGACGCGTATCCCGAAATGATGGAGAGCGTCCAGCGCGTGGCTCGCGTGGTGAAGGACGAAGAGCATCGCTACGCGACGACGTTCCAGGTCGCGGAAAAGGTCTTTCAGGACGAGGCGAAGAAGGCCCAGCCCGGATTCGGACGGAAGCGTGTCTTGCCGGGCTCGGTATCATTCAAGCTCTATGATACGTACGGTCTTTCGTTCGAGGAACAGGAGGAGATGGCGCGAGAATTGGGCTATGTCCTCGACGACGGCGGCTTTATGTCAGCCGAACTCGGCCTCGATCGCGAGGGCTTTGACGCCGAGATGGAAAAGCAGCGCACCCGCGCCCGCGCAAGTTGGAAAGGTGCGGAGAAGGCGCAGGTAAATCCGGTTTATGAGTTGCTGCCGAAGACGGAGTTTGTCGGCCGCGAGGCGCTGGAAGCGAGAGTCACCGTAAGTAAAGTCTTACCCAGCTCCCGACAGACGGCAACGGTTTTCCCGCCGACGCCACTAGGAGAGGTTGAGATCGTACTGGATCGTACGCCGTTCTACGCTGAGGCAGGAGGACAAGTTGGGGATACTGGCTCCCTAAGACTTCCGACCGGTGAGACGGTTGCTCTCGTAGCGGATACGTACAGGCCAACCGCGCAGACCGTTGTCCATCGCGTGATGCAAATGTCCGCGATCCATGAGGGAGATATTCTGATTGCTTCCGTGAACGCTGCGGAGCGTGTGGCGACCATGCGCAACCACACCGGCACGCATCTCCTGCATGCTGCTTTGCGAACCGTGCTGGGTACGCATGTGAAGCAGGCGGGCAGCGTGGTCGAGCCTTCACGCCTGCGTTTCGACTTTACGCACTACACCGCCATGGACGCCGATGAGCTCGCCGAAGTCGAGCGGCTGATGAATGAAGAGATCCTGGCGAATCGCGAAGTTCATACGGACATCATGGATCTGGATCAGGCGCTGCACACCGGTGCGATGGCGCTTTTCGGTGAAAAATACGGTGACAAGGTGCGCGTGGTCTCCATCGATTCGTTCAGCAAGGAACTGTGCGGAGGCACACACGTTGGACGGACGGGCGATATTGGGATCTGCAAGATTGTATATGAAGGCTCGATTTCGGCAGGCGTGCGGCGGATTGAGGCGATCACCGGAGAAGGCGCCCTGAGCCGATTCCAGCAAGCCCAGCAGGAGTTGGCTCGCGTTGCGAGTGTGGTTCGCGCGCCGGAATCGGAGCTGGTGGAGCACGTCGAAAAACTGCTGGCGCGCGAAAAATCGCTGGAGCATGAACTGCATCAATTGAAGAACAAGATGGCCCAGGCTCAGGCGGGCGAGCTGGAAAGCCAGGTTCGCGAGATCAAAGGTGTCAAAGTGCTGGCAGCTCGCGTGGAAGGGCTCGATCGTGAACAACTGCGCACGCTGACGGATTCACTGCGTAACAAATGGAAGACGGCGGTGGTGGTGCTCGCGACCGCGCAGGATTCGACTGTCTCGATTGTCAGCGGCGTCACCAAGGATCTGACGTCCAAGGTGCACGCGGGGAAACTCGCTGGAGCCGTGGCGCAGGCCGTCGGTGGAAAAGGCGGCGGACGTCCGGATATGGCGGAAGCCGGCGGCAAAGATCCGTCCGCTTTGGCGGGAGCGCTCGCTGACGTGTACACCTCAGTGGAGGGGATGCTGTAGCGTGGAATCGACCGACGTCGTCATCGTCGGAGCAGGGCCCACCGGGCTCGCCTGCGGGATCGAGCTGAAGCGCCGCGGTGTGAGCGCGGTGCTGCTCGACAAGGGCTGCGTGGTCAATTCGATTTACCAATATCCCACCAATCTGGTTTTCTTCACCACGCCGGAATTGCTCGAGATCGGCGATATTCCGATGACGTCGCTCAATGAGAAGCCGGTGCGGCTGGAAGCGCTGAAGTATTATCGACGCGTGGCCGATCATTACGCGCTGGACGTCCGGCAATACCAGCGTGTCAGCCACATCAGTGGAGACGAAGGAGCGTTCGTCACGCACGCGGTCGATCTTCATGGATGCCCGCGCCAGTATCAATCCAAGAAAGTCATTCTGGCGATGGGATATTACGACGTTCCGAATCTGCTCAATGTGCCGGGCGAGGATCTGGCGAAGGTAATCCACTATTACAAGGAAGCGCATCCGTACTACAATCACGACGTGCTGGTGGTGGGCGCGAAGAATTCGGCCGCGATCGCCGCGCTGGAGCTGCACTGGTATGGAGCTCGCGTCACCGTGGTGCATCGTGGCGAGGGAATCTCCTCTCGCGTGAAGTACTGGATCAAACCGAACATCGAGAACCGAATCAAGAGTGGGGAAATACGCGCGTTTTTCCGATCGAGCGTGGCACGCATTGAGGAGACCGCGGTGGTTTTGAATACGCCGGACGGTGAGCAGACCATCAAAAACGATTTCGTGTTCGCGATGATCGGGTACCAGCCGGATACCGAATTTCTGGCTCAGCATGGGATCCGCTTCGATGCGGAAACCAAGCGGCCCTACACTCATCCCGATACGCTCGAAAGCGATCGCAAAGGGATGTATCTCGCTGGAGTGCTGGTGGCGGGCATGCATACGAACGAGATTTTTATCGAGAACGGTCGCTTCCACGGCAAAATCATCGCGGAGGCGATCGCAACGGAGTTGAAATGAATCGACGCACATTCAGCAAGATTGCCCTGGCTGCGCCGCTTGCAGCTGCAGCGGCAAAAATCAATTCGAAGTTCGCGGGTGTCATGATCGGCGCACAGACCTACAGTTTTCGCGATCGTCCACTGGACGCGTGCATCGCGGGAATGAAGGAATCCGGCCTCGGCTACGCCGAGCTGTACGACGGCCATATTGAGCCGAAGGAAAAAACCATGCTCGCTGCGTGGAGAAAGAATCCGCCGCTCGATGAAATGCGCACAATCCGTACGAAATTCGACGCTGCGGGAATCGAGCTGTATGCGCTCAACTACAGTTTTAAGGAAGACTGGAGCGATGAAGAGCTCGCGCGCGGGTTCGACATCGCCACGGCGATGGGTGTGAAGTACATCACGGCGTCGTCGAACGTATCGACGGCGAAACGGCTGGACCCATTGGCGCAGAAGAATCAGATTTACGTCGCGTTTCACGGACATTCCAGTCACAAGCCCAACGAATTCACGGGGCCGGAGGATTTCGAGGAGGCGCTGCGCGGAAAGTCGAAATACATGGCGATCAATCTGGATATCGGGCATTTCACGGCGGCAGGGTACGATCCAGTTGGTTTTCTGAAGCAGCATCATGACCGGATCATCACGCTACATATCAAGGACCGGAGGAAGAACGACGGTCCCAACGTGCCTTTCGGCGAGGGCGACACGGACATCAAAGGTGTCCTTCAGCTTCTGAAAAAGAATCGCTGGCAGATTCCTGCGAACATCGAATACGAGTACAAAGGCGAAGACACGATCGTCGAAATGAAGAAGTGTCTCGCCTATTGCCGCGCGGCGCTGGCATGATGGAGCGCTACCGCGCGATCGCCACCAGCACGTGGAGCGACGTACTCGACCGCCTGGGAGTCGACGGCGTGATTCATGGGCTCACGCTGCGAAGCGGCGCAGGCTCAGTTTGTGGCCGGGCGGTAACCGTGAAGGAGAGCGTTGGGGCTTACGACGCTGCGGCGTTTGCTCCGGGCGATTTTTTAGATACCGTTCAACGCGGCTCGATCTTGCTGTTCGACGCCGGCGGCGCGGCTGTCTCGACGTTCGGCGGACTGGCAGCTCTGGCCGCGGTCAAGATGGGGGCGGCGGGAGTTGTGATCGACGGAGCATGTCGCGACCTTACGGAGATTGGGGAATCTGGATTGTGGCTAGCCAGTCGCCATGTCACGCCGAAGTCGGGGAAGGGAAGGATCAAGGTCGAGGCAATCAACGTGTCGATCAAGGTGTGCGGCGTTGAGATTGCTCCGGGCGATTACATCATCGGCGATGAAACCGGAATCGTTCGCGTGCCGGCCGCATCCATCGAGCAGGCGCTGGCGTTCGCGGAGGAGTTGACTCGACGTGACGCTGAGTTTGCGGGCGAGCTTCGCAAGGGTGGCTCATTTCGTGCGACGGCGGCGAGGCTCGGGCACGTGTGACGAACGCAGATCTGATCGTCAAGGAGTTGCTCGATGCCGGAGTCGACCGTCTGTTCGGAATGCCGGGCGGCGGGAGCAACGCGGACCTGATCGAAGCCGCGGGAAGCGCAGGGTTGCCGTTCACGCTGGCGCATACCGAGACAGCTTCGGCCTTCATGGCGTCGGCGCAGGCTGAGATCACAGGAAAACCGGGAGCGTGTCTGGCAACGCTGGGTCCGGGGGCGGCGTCGTTGATGAATGGGGTCGCGAACGCATACCTGGAGCGGATTCCACTGATCGTTCTGACCGATTGCCAGAGCGATGCGACTTTCGGCCATCAGAACCTGCCACAACGAGAAATGTTCGCGCCGCTGGTGAAGTGGACCGGGCGGCCGCGCGCGAGCGAAGTCGGCGATGCGCTGCGATGTGCGATCGATGCGTCGATGCGTTTTCCGCAGGGACCGGTTCATCTCGATTTGTCGAGCGATGTGACGGGCGCGGCGGCTGAGAAGGCGGCGGCGAAGAACGCGCTCCATGACTGTCGCGCCTCGAATGACACTGCGGATTCGCTGCTGCAGAGTGCACGCAGGCCGGTATTTCTGCTTGGGCTGGGAGCCCGGCGACCGGAGACTGCGCGTGCCATTCGCGAAGCATGTGAGCGATTCCGGATTCCGGCGCTGGTTACTTACAAGGCTAAGGGAGTCGTGCCGGACCGTCATCCGTGGTTTGGCGGCGTACTTACGAATGGAACTCTCGAACGCGAAATTCTGGAACGTGCGGACGTGTTCATCGCGGTAGGGCTCGATCCGGTCGAGATGCTCCCAAGGGCGTGGAAATATCCGCAACCACTGATCGCGATCGGCGAAGGGCGGATCGAGCAGAAGTATTTCACGGTGGCCCACGAGATGGACGGCGATATTGGCCTCGCGCTTCGTGAAAGCGTTTGGGACTCGGACGAGATTGCTCGCATCGCGACCGGGCAACGGCGGCGGATGCGGCCGGCGGGTGACGGGTTGTTGCCCCATCGCGTCGCCGAGTTGACCGCGGAAGTGTATGCAGGCGCGCGCATCACCGTAGACGCGGGTGCTCATATGTTCCCGATCATGTCGCTGTGGCCGGCGGAAGAGCCTTGCGGAGTGCTGATCTCGAACGCGCTTTCCAGCATGGGATTCGCGTTGCCTGCCGCGATCGGGGCGGCTCTTTTGGATCGATCGAAACCCGTGGTCGCGTTCACGGGCGATGGCGGATTGCTGATGTGCGTCGCGGAGCTGCGGACCGCGGCTCGCGAAAATCTTCGGATACGCGTCATCGTTTTTGACGATCGGGACCTGACGCTGATCCGGATGAAGCAAGTGCAGCGTGGATATCGCACGGATGGCGTATCGATGGGTGAAGTGGATTGGTGCGCGGTTGCGGGTGGACTCGGAGTGCTGGCGCGTGAAGCCGCCGATGAAGCGTCCCTTGCGGCGGCATTGAGCGAGACCGCGCATCATCCCGGGCCGGTGTTAATCGCAGCGAGAATCAATCCTGCAACCTATGTCGAAATCATGCGAGCTTTAAGAGGATGAGCCCACAGAAATCGCCCGAACCCATTACTCGAAAGCTCGCCGGAGTACTGGCGGCGACTTCGTATCGCGATCTGCCTGCGCCAGTGATTGAGGAGGCGAAGCGCGCGGTGCTGGATTGGCTCGGGTCGGCCATGGCTGGATCGATGGAGGCCCCTGCCCGAATGGCGCAACACGTGGTGGCGGGGCTGGGGCGATCCGAAGAAGCGACCATCTTCAGCGCTGGGCGCGGATCGGCGGCGGGGGCGGCGCTGGCGAACGGAGTCTCGTCGCATATTTTGGAGTTTGACGGCGTCCACAAAGGGTCGACGCTACATCCGGCAGCACCCGTGATTCCTGCGGCGTTGGCGGTCGCGGAGCGGGAACATTCCGATGGACGATCGTTTCTGCTCTCGGTGGTGGTGGGATATGAAGCGGCGCTGCGCGTGGGTGAGGCGGTGAACCCGAGTCATTATTATTTCTGGCATCCGACCGGAACCGCGGCGACGTTCGGTGCGGCTGCGGCGGCGGGATCGCTGCTCAAGCTTTCGGCAAAGCAGATGGTGGACGCGCTGGGGACTGCGGGGACTCAAGCCGCCGGACTATGGGAGTTCAACGCTGACGGAGCGATGAGCAAGCATCTGCATCCGGGCAAGGCGGCGTTCAACGGAGTATTGGCGGCAGACCTGGCGCGCGCCGGATTCACGGGCGCGAGCCATATTCTCGAAGGCGAACGCGGGTTCTTCCGTGCGATGAGCACGTCGCACGACGCTTCCCGCATCACGGACGGTTTAGGCGAACATTGGAGGGTCGTCGAGAATTGCTACAAGATGCATTCGTGCTGCGGCCACACGCATACGGCGATCGACGTCGCGCTCGATCTGCGGTGCGACGCGGAGATTGCGGCGATTGATATTGAGTTGTATGGTCCCGGTTACGAAATCGTCAAGGAGATGAATCCGCGGACGCCGTATCAGGCGAAATTCAGCATCGCGTATTGCGTGGCAGCCGCACTGGCTGAGGGGCGCGTTGGACTGGAACAATTCGCGGCGGATCGCTTCACCGCGAATGGCGTGCGCGATCCGGCGATCGCGCGCCTGCTCGCGAAAACGCGCGTCATCGTGGCCGACGATTTGACGGCGAAGTATCCGGCGGCATGGCCGGCTCGGGTCGCGGTAAAACTCGCGGATGGAACCGTGCTCCGTGGAACGAGCGACTATCCGCGGGGGAATCCGGAAAACCCCGTCTCCACCGAAGGATTGGAACAGAAATTCTTTTCGCTGGTCGCGCCGCGCTTCGGAGATGGCGTCGCTCGGCGGGCGATCGAAAGAATTCGCACCATCGAAACGTGTGGCGACATGTTTTCTGCTATGGTACCCGCATGAGCGGCCGTTGCTATGAAGATTTTGAAGTTGCGATGGTGATCAGGCATCCGCTGGGCCGCACCATCAGCTCGACTGACAACACCTGGTTTACGCTGTTGGCGGTCAACACGAATCCGATTCATTTTGACGCGCACTACGCCTCGCAAACGGAATTCGGAAAGCCGCTGGTGAATTCGACGCTGACGCTCGCCGTCGTGACAGGATTGTCGGTCGCTGACGTTTCGCAGTACGCCGTGAATCTGGGCTGGGACGAAGTGCGGATGCCCGCGCCCGTGTTTGAAGGCGACACGATTTACGCGCTGACCGAAGTGTTGAGCCGCCGCGAATCCAAATCGCGGCCGAACATGGGACTGGTGGAGATCAAGACCACGGGGTTCAAGCAGGATGGGTCCGTAGTGATGACGTTCCGGCGGACTATTTTGGTTTACAAGCGCGGACACACGCCGGAGCTGCCGCTGCCGGTTATGGAGAAATGAGATGAGTACGATCCCCGTTTCTGTTGAATCGATGAAGCGCGTGGAGCGTGTGCAGCCGAAGTCTGCACGAAAGTTCGCGGTTCATAGTCCGATCGATGGAGCCGCATTCGCGGAGGTCGCGGATTGCGGAGCGGAAGAAGCGCGCCGCGCTTCGGATCGGGCGGCTTCAGGGTTCGCAGCATGGAAGGAGACGACCGCCTATGAACGTTCAGCGATCTTGCGACGCTGGCTTACGCTGATGCAGGCGAACGAGCCGGAAATGGCGCGGATCATGGCTTTGGAGATGGGCAAGCCGGTGACGGAAGGGCTCGGCGAGATGCGCTACGCGGAGAGTTTCGTCGAGTGGTACGCCGAGGAAGCCAAGCGGGTTTATGGCGAGACCGTGCCCAGCCAGTTCGCGCACAAACGCGCGCTGGTGCTGAAGCAGCCCTCGGGCGTGGTGTATGCGATCACGCCGTGGAATTTTCCGTACGCGACCGTGACGCGAAAAATCGCGCCGGCGTTGGCAGCGGGATGCTCGGTGATTCTGAAGCCGGCCGAACAGACTCCGGTTTCGGCCCTGTACCTGGGCGCGCTGTGGGAAGAAGCGGGCGGGCCTGCGGACGTGTTGCAGGTACTCACGGCGCTCGATCCGGTGCCGGTTTCGGATGTGCTGATCGACGATCCGCGCGTGCGCGTGTTGACCTTCACCGGATCCACCGAAGTGGGGATGCATTTATATGCGCGCTGCGCGAAAACGATGAAGCGGCTCGCGCTGGAGTTAGGAGGCCACGCGCCGTTCCTGGTCTTCGCGGACGCTGATCTGGATGCCGCCGTTCGCGAAGTGGCCGCCTGCAAGTTCCGTAATGCCGGGCAGACGTGTGTATGCGTGAACCGGATTTATGTGCATCAAGACATCGCAGCGGAATTTACAGATCGGCTGGCTCGCAAAGCTGCGTCGCTGCGCGTGGGCGATCCGATGGACCCGGCGACTGAGATCGGCCCGCTGGTGAATGTACAGGGTCTTGAAAAAGTTCAGGCGCACGTTTCCGATGCGATCGGAAAAGGCGCTCGCGCAGCGATCGGAGGGCGCGCGCTGCACGGTTTGTATTTCGAACCGACCGTACTCACGGGGATCAAGCCCGACATGCTGCTGATGCGCGAAGAGACCTTCGGCCCCGTGGCGCCGGTGATCAGTTTTTCGACCGATGCGGAAGCGGTGCGGCTCGCTAATGCGACGCCCTACGGGCTGGCATCCTATTTGTGGACGCGCGACCTGGGCCGCGCGATGCGCGTCGGCGAAGCGCTGGAATATGGAATCGTCGGCGTCAACGATGGCGTGCCCTCCACGGCGCAGGCTCCCTTCGGAGGTCGCAAGAATTCCGGGATCGGGCGCGAGGGCGGACGCTGGGGAATGGACGAATTTCTGGACGTGAAGCATTTGTCCATTGCCTTGCCCTAAACCATTACTTGATTTCCGTGAGCCGCGCTCCAACCGGCTGTTCCAGCACAAACTGGGCTGAGCCCAGGTCGGTCGGATTAAATTTCATCGACACCACGGTCATGGTCACCTCGTATCCGTCCTTGGGCCTGCGAATCACGATTTCCGAGGGAAACTTGATGCCCTCGTAGTCTTTCCAATCCGCATAGCGCGTCTCGCTGATGATTTCGCCAGCTGCGTCGACGGTCTTTTGTCTGGAGATTTCCAGGGTGTAACGATCGAAGTAGACGGCCCGCACGAGATGTAGTTCGCCCTGCTCCTCGCGGATGATGTGAAGGATATATTCGGCCTTGCTTTCATCCGTCTCTTCTTCGATAAGCGTGCGGTCGGATGGCCGCGTCGGCTCCACGATCAGCGAGGTTAGAAACGCGCTAGGACGCAGATTCTCAAATTTGTTTTTCGAACTTGGAGGAGCGTTGTTGTCGCCGACGTAGAAAGCATCTCTGCTGGGGATGTAAACGCGAAAGTTATTCCCGCTGGAGAGCATGTCGAAAATCGTTTTTGCGTGAACTATAGGATCGAGCCCAATGACGCGGATGTCATCGGGCTTGCGGAACAGGAGGTAGGCGCGGATGGTAGCGTAGTCGGTCAATTCGCCGCCGTAGAGCGAGCCCACCGACGGGGCCATATCGGCCCGCAGATTGAAGGATTGAATCGGATCGGCAATGCGATGGATGCGCGCGATCAGCTCGTCCTTCGTGGCGGTCAGCAGCGGGCGATTCTGCACCTTGCCGGGTGGCGGAATAACCCGGTGGTGTACGAAGCACGCCGGCAATCCGAGCGCGGCGAGGAACACCATCGCTGATCTTCGGGTGTTAATCACCCGACGTGCGCTCGACATGTCCTCCGAACTGGTAACGCATGGCGGAAAGAAGTTTATTGGCGAAATCGGCTTCGCCTCGCGATGTGAAGCGGTCGAACAACGCCGTGGTGAGAACGGGAGCGGGAGCCGACTCTTCAATCGCGGCCAGGATGGTCCAGCGCCCTTCGCCCGAATCGGAAACGCGTCCCGAGAATTTTTCGAGATTGGGAGTCTCGAAAAGGGCGATCGCCGTCAGATCCAGCAGCCACGACGCAACCACGCTGCCGCGGCGCCAGACCTCGGCGATGTCGGCGAGATTGAAGTCGTACTGATAGTGCTCGGGATCGCGCAGCGGCGCGGTTTCGGCGTCCACCATGCGATCCTTTTTTCCGGCATTGGCATGCTTCAGGATGTTCATCCCTTCGGCGTATGCGGCCATCAAGCCGTATTCGATTCCATTGTGAACCATCTTGACGAAATGTCCGCCGCCTGCGGGTCCGCAATGCAGATAACCCAGCTCGGACGTGCCGCCCGCGTTTTCACGGCCGGGGGTGCGGGGAGCATCGCCGCGGCCGGGCGCAAGCGTCTTGAAGATGGGGTCGAGATGCTGGACGACATCCTGCGGGCCGCCGATCATCTGGCAGTATCCGCGATCCAGTCCCCAGACTCCGCCGCTGGTTCCCACGTCGACGTACTGTATTCCGCGCGATTGCAGTTCCTTGGCGCGGCGGATGTCGTCGATGTAATACGAATTCCCTCCGTCGATGACGATATCGCCGGATTGCAGCAGCGGTGCGAGGTCGTGCAAAGTCGCATCGACGGCCGCCGCCGGAACCATCAGCCAGATGGCGCGAGGTTTCTCCAGCTTTGCGACGAACTCCTGAAGCGCCGCCGCTCCTGTCGCGCCTTCGCCGGCCAATTGCTGAACGCTCGCGGCACTGCGATCGAAGACCACGCATTTGTGGCCGCCGCGCATCAGCCGTCGAACCATATTGGCGCCCATCCGGCCCAATCCAATCATTCCAAGTTGCATCCCACCACGATAGCGAATCGCAGCCCTCCGGTGCGACGAGTCTTCCCACGCGCGGCTTTAGCCACGCACGTTGTCGCGGAGCGGAAACTCCACGCGAGCTCAGTCAGCGGTAGCGACCGGGGCCTGACTCTTTCAGTCTCTCAAGGCCACGCTCTCCCACGCGTGGTACCAATCGAGGCACTCGCGGCGCAATGCAGCCGCAGAGCCTTCCCCCCGGTCGCGATCGCTCGAAAGCGCTATCTGCAGGGAGTGTGATACCATCCGGATTGAGTCCGCGCAACACCTCGCGGAGAGGTGGCTGAGTGGTCGAAAGCAGCGGTTTGCTAAACCGTCGTAGGGTCAAAAGCTCTACCGGGGGTTCGAATCCCCCCCTCTCCGCCATCCGTGTGGCGACCTTTTTCATCTCACCGCTTTGCGCTGGAACCGGTTCAGTCACACGAAAATCAGCACCACATCGATCGCCGCCAAAACCGCGATCAGCCGTTGTCCTCAGTTAACTCGTCCATATCCTCACACGCGCGCCGGATGATTTTTCGCACCTGCTCCTCGCGCTTGGAATTTCCTTCCGCCCAGCTCGCTGCCCGCAAAGCCGACTTGATAAAGGATTTCATGTTCGACGCGCTCAGCAAGATCGCTCGCGGCCCCATGTTCTGAGCCCAGTCGCCCCAGGAATTGGCGCGCTCCCAGATGCGATGCACCGCCTCCGGATCGCGAGCCAGCTCCGCACGCCCGGCATCGGTGATCGAGTAGACGCGGCGGCCGTCTTTCTTTTCGGATTCGATGAGGCCTTCGTCCTCCAGAAGCTGTAGCGTGGGATACACAGTTCCAGCACTCGCGCGATACAGTCCTCCGGAGCGCTCCTGCATCTCCTTCATAAGCTGATAACCGTGTTTCCGACCTTCGTCGAGCAGTGAGAGGAGAGCCAGGCGCACTTCACCGTTTTCGAAGAAGCGGCTATGTTTTCCTAGTGATACACCAAACCCGAGCGCGTCTTCCAGGTCCTGCCAACCCCAGCTCCATCCCCGGTCCCGATGGTAAGATCCACCCCAAAAGAATCTATCTTTCATATATCGTACGATATATATTGAAACTTTCTCTTTCGCGTGTCAAGAGGGGTCCAATCTTTTTTTTCACTAGTCCGTTAACCAGCGGGTTACACTATAGCTGAGCACGCCATAATGGAAGAAAACACACCGCTGACGCCCGCCGTTTTTCAGGTTCTCCTCTCGCTGGCTGACTCAGACAAGCACGGCTACGCGATCCTTAAGGATGTGGAAGAGCAGAGCGCTGGAGAAGTGCAGCTCTCCACCGGCACGCTGTATGCGATCATCAAGCGGCTGCTTGCCGAAGGATCCATCGTCGAGTGCCGCAAGCGCCCGCCCAACGATGATGACGATCAGCGCCGGCGCTATTACAGCCTGACTCCGCAAGGGCGATCTATCGCGGCAGCGGAAGCCGAGCGCATGGAGAAACTCCTGGCCCGCGCCCGCGACGTGAAATTGATCCGGCGTCTCCGCCCGGCATAACGCCATGCGCGAGCCGTTCTCAGATCGAGCCTATCGCGCGCTCCTGCGCTTTTTCCCGTTCGATTTCCGAGGCGATTTCGGACCGGAGATGGAAGAGGTTTTCCGCGAGCAGCGCACTGCGGCCGTGCGTCGCGCAGGTTTGGCAGCGCTGTTCAATCTGTGGTGGGAGACTGCTCTCGATATCGTCCGGACCGCGCCTGCCGAGCATTTTGCGATCCTGCGCCAGGATGTCCGCCATGCGCTGCGCGTGATGAAACGCGAGCTCGGCTATGTGGCCCTCTCGATCCTGGTGCTGGGCTTGGGGATCGGCGCCAGCACCGCGCTGTTCAGTGTGATTCACGCCATCCTCATCCGCCCGCTTCCCTATGCGAACGGCAGCGGGCTGGTGGTGGTCCGGCAGCTCACGCCGCGCGGCGGCCTGCCCGAGATGAGTTTCTCCGTCGCGGAAATCGAGGATTTCCGCAGCCAGAGCCGGACACTCACTGCGCTGGCCGAATATCACTCGATGAGTTTCATGCTGCTCGATCCGGACAAAACCGAGCGCGTTCGAACCGGCGTGGTCTCCGCGGATTTCTTCGATATTTTCGGCGTCAAGCCAGTGCGTGGCCGCGGATTCATGCGCGCCGACGATCAGCCCGGCGCCCCGGCCGTACTGCTGATGAGCTACGAGTATTGGCAGAAGCGCGGAGCCGATCCCGCGATTGTGGGCAAAGCCGTGCGCATGAACGATCGCGAACACATCGTCATCGGCGTGCTGCCGCCCATGCCACAATTTCCCGATGAGAACGACGTCTTCATGACTACGTCGTCGTGTCCGTTCCGCTCGGCTCCCGCCTTCATCAAGAATCGCGGGTCGAGAATGATGCTCGCGTTCGGGTTGCTCAAACCCGGCGTCACGCTGGAGGAAGCGCGCGCGGACATGGCCCGGATCGCCGCTGGAAATCTTCGCGATCATCCCGAAGTCTACCCGCAGGACATAGGATACACAGCCGATTCAGTGTTCCTGCGCGACCAGCTCACGCTTCGCGCGAAGCCCATGCTGTGGCTGTTGATGGGCGCGTCGCTTCTGGTTCTGTTGATCGCGTGCGCCAACGTCGCGAATCTCACCCTGGCGCGAGTGGGCCGCCGCGAGCATGAACTCATTGTTCGATCCGCGATGGGCGCGGCACGTGCTCGTCTACTGCGCCAGTTCCTCACGGAGCACATGCTGATGGCTACCCTCGCGGCGGCGGCGGGAATCACACTCACTTGGCTCGGCATGCACGTCCTTACCGATTTCGCGGCGCGCCTTACGCCCCGGGCTCGCGAGATCGCGCTGGATCGATCGGTACTGCTGTTCGCAGTCCTGCTGGCCATGGCTACCAGCGTGGTGTTTGGATCGATCTGCACGCTCGCTCCGCGGCGCAATCTGGTTTCAGGACTGAGCGATTCCGCCGGTCCACGCCGCGCCCGCGTTCGTAGTGCGTTGGTGGTCTGCCAGGTGGCTTTGTCATTCGTGCTGCTGGCGGGCGCGGGCCTGCTAACGCGCAGCATGATCAATCTTCAGCGCGTGGACGCCGGCGTCGTCGCTCAGAACCGCCTCGCCGTTTCCATAAACCTGAGTTGGTCGCGGCCGTTGAAGGAGCAGCGCGCGATCGCGGACCACGTACTGGCCACGCTGCGCGCGCAACCGGATGTGCTCTCCGCCGCGCTGGCTTCGAGCTTTCCTTTCGATCCCCAGGCAGTCGCGTACGGGCCTTGGGAATACCAATTCCAGATCGGGAATGGCCACGAATACCGAGTCGCCGCGGTGCGTATGGTGACGCCGGGTTACTTCGAGACGCTCGGTATGCCGCTTCTCCGCGGGCGCGCATTTTCCGATGCCGACGGCGAAAAAACAGCGCCGGTGGCGATCGTGAGCCAGACGCTGGTGCAACGATATTGGGCCGGCCGCGATCCGATCGGAGAAACGATTTCGGCTGAAAACGGCCGCCGGATCACCATCGTGGGCATTGCCGGCGATGTGAAGGAATTCGGGCCGGCGCGGAATTCGCCGGATGAACTGTATCTCCCCGCTGTGCAGCATGGCGCGCCCGTAATGGCGGCGCTGGTCCGTTCAACCGCGGATCCGGCGGCTGCCGCGGCATCCGTCCGGCGCGCGATTCGCGGCGTTGATCCGGAGATTGCCGTCAACGAAATCACCACTCTCGAAGAAGCGCGGGGCGACTCCATTCGGGTAAACCGGCTCACCACGGATTTGCTCGGACTCTTCGCGGCCATCGCCTTGGCGATCGCCGTGAGCGGAGTGGGGGGCATTCTCGCGCTCTCCGTGGCCCGGCGCGGGCGCGAGATCGCGATCCGGATGGCGGTTGGTGCGCAACCGCGAGCGGTGCTGCGCATGATCGTGTTTCAGGGGATGGCGCAAGTGCTGGTGGGGCTCGCTATCGGCCTCGCAGGCGCGCTGTTTCTGACCGGAGCGCTGCGCGAGTTGCTGTTCCAAATCACGCCTACCGATCCCGCGACACTTGCCGGTGTTTCGCTTGTGCTGGTCGCGACCGCGCTGGCTGCATGCTTAATCCCCGCCCGGCGGGCGACGCGAATCGAACCGTCGTCCGCGTTGCGCTGCGAGTAGTCACGAGCCCGTCGCTGACATAACGTTAGTACGCGCTCCATGACTGTCGCGCCTCAAACCTTAAGGCTGGACGAATCGATAGTATCTGCCCATCCAATATGCGTGGAGATAGTCCGCGGCGCCGGTTTCATCCTCGCGCCATAGTTTCAATTCGGTCCAGTGCTCGCCATCCTTAGATAGGTAAGCTCCACCCGGTCCACCGGCGATTACGCCTCGTGCAGTGGTGATCTTCCAGGTTGCGACCGGAATCCGCCATCCTTCGAAACTCGTCGGCAGACCACTTTCCATCAGCTCGAAGATCGGCTTCTCTTCGGCTGCGCGCCAGGACATCCCGCCGTCGCGACTTACAAACACGCCGCGATCCGTTTCCGCGAATACCACGAACGTGCGTTCCTTCGAAACGGCCAGCCGCAACACTTTTGCGCCGAGCAATCCCCAACTCACATCCACCCACGTCTTCATGCCGTCGCGAGTCATGTGCGCGTGACCCGTTGCATCGCTGAACCAAGCCACCATCGGATCGTCGCACGCAAACTGGATCGACGTCACCGCCGGCTTCAGCCATCCGTCCGTCGCATACGGATTCCCCTTCCACGCATATTCGTTGTCGAGCGGACGTTGGTCGATCGGCACCGGCTTCACCGCCTGCGTCGCTCCGCCGCGATCCGGGAACGGGCTGATCTCGATGTCTTTCCGAATCGAATTCATCACCGGCCGCAACACGCGATCGAGGGGATAGCGCCGCAATGTCTCAACCGAAAGCGCCAGCGACTCTTCCGCGTGCCCCAGCTTGCCCCGATCCGGCGTCAGCGCCACCGTCATGAACGTGTACAGTGAATTTCCTTCCATCCAATTCAGATCCCACAGGTCGCCGAGCCAGCGCTGATAAATCGCCAGCAGCTTGGGATCTTTCTCATACACAATCGCGTTGAACAGCGCCTCATAGGCCTGCCCTTCGCTGCTGTGATTCACCTTGGCGATGCGCTCTGGCGAGTACGGTCGCGTGTCGCGCTCGAGTTCGGGATTCTCCGCGAAGCGCGCGACCACCTTGCGGTATTCATCCATGTAGCGCTGCTTTCCCGTGGTGTGATACGCGATCAACAGATCCGGCAGCACCATCAGCGACGCACGCAACGGGGGCTGCCACGGCGGTCCGTGGATGTATCGCTTAATCTCCGAATCGCCGCCGTTCAAGTAATATTGGTCGCGCGTCGGATCGGGATCGATTCCCACGTGGCCGTACTGGGTCACCTCTCCGTTGAGATCGATGATGCGGTAATGATTGTCGAGCAAGTGCGTCATGAGCCGGTCGACGTCGAACGAAATCACTTTCTTCTGTTCCGCATCGGCCGCCAGGTCGAAATAGATCGCATAGCCGTACAGCACCGCGTTGAAGTTGTCGACGCTCACGTCGCCGTAGAAGCGATAGTTCGCGTAAGTGCCTTGCCCCTGATGCCAATGTTTGGAGTCGGCGCCGCCGCGCTCGAATCCTTCGACAGGGCCGTGCCCCTTGATGTATCCACGCGCGAGCAATCCCGGCTTGCCTGTCACTTCCTGTAACCGGCGCAACCCGGCGAGCAGATCTCCGCCGTGTTTTCGAACCGCCGGATCCTTGGTCACGGCGTACTGATAGGCGACGCCCGCCAGATACCGGCCGGTCCACACGCCGCCGTGAATCACGTTGCCGGGATCGTCGACTGTGTGCGGAACCGCGTCGCTGGCCGGCACGATTGAAACATACAATCCGTCGACCAAATGTTTCTCGGTCAGATTGCGCTGCAGGATCTTCGCCTTCTGCTCCACGCTCTGGGCCTGCAGGCAGCTCAGTGCGGCGATCATCAATATCAATTCGCGCTTATTCATGTTCATTGACGGCCAAGCACAAATATACACAGTTTGCGTGATAAGCTTCCCGCATGGGGAAATCGCTGGGACTCGCGGCGTTGCTTCTTTCTGTGACCGCAACAGCGCAAGTGAAATTCGTCCTCGTCGGCGACTCGACAGTCGCGATCAACAATGGATGGGGGCCCGGTTTCTGCGCGCTGGCCACCGTGGACACTCAGTGCGTCAACCTGGCGAAGAACGGCCGCAGTTCTTCGAGCTATCGTGCCGAAGGTTCTTGGGCGCAGGCTCTGGAAGAGATGAAGGGCGAGCGCGAGACTTACGTTCTGATCCAGTTCGGACATAACGATCAGCCCGGCAAACCGGAGCGGTCCACCGATCTCGCCAGCGAATTTCCCGCCAACATGCGGCGCTACGTGGAAGAGGTCAGGGCTGCCGGCGCGCATCCCGTGCTCATCACTCCGCTGACCCGCCGTGTGTTTCGCGATGGCGAATTGAAAAACGACCTCGCGCCGTGGTCGGACGCCGTGAAAAAGGTCGCTCATGAAACCGGCGCTCCGGTGCTCGACCTAAACACGGAGAGTGCTGCCGCCGTGCAGAAGATGGGTCCCGCCGAAGCCAACACACTGGCGACCGCCCCGCCACCGCCGGGAATCGCCGTGGCCGCCTCGGGCCCCAACTCCCCTAACGCACCCAAAGCGGGAGACTCTTCGTTCGACTACACGCACCTCGGTCCGAAAGGTTCCGATTATTTTGGACACATGGTTGCGCGCGAGCTGATTCAGGCAATTCCCACCCTTCATTCCGCTCTAAGATAAAACATGACCCAAGCCGAGCGCGAGTACGCCGCCGTTTATCTCGAAAGAACCAAAGCCAAGCTTCTGGCGACCACCTCGTCCTTAACCGAAACGCAATGGCGGTTCAAGCCCGCGCCCGAACAATGGAGCCCCGCTGAATGCATCGAGCACATTGCTCTGGTCGAGGTTTTTCTCCTCGAAACGATTCACAAGCTGGTCGCGGGTCCTCCCGCGCCGCAGGATGTCCTGACGCAATGCGCCGGTAAGGAAGTTGTGATCGAAAAGAAGGTTCCGGACCGCGCCGTCAAAGTGCAAGCTCCCGAGCGGGTACGCCCCACCAATCGATTCGCCAATTCCGCGGACCTGATCGCTCACTTCAGCGCCACGCGCGATCGCACCATCGAGTATGCCCGGACGACTCCCGATCCTCTGCGCGAGCGAACTTTTCCGCACTTTGTATTCGGACCTCTGGATGGTTATCAGTGGCTGATTTTTCTCGCCGCGCACGGCGAGCGTCACTTGAATCAACTAATGGAAGTCACGGCGGCGGAAGCGAACTTCCGGCAAGCCGGAACTGTGCGCGGATAAGCAGCCACACTTTTTCCCACGCGGGAACCCGGATGCGGCGACGCAACACATCGTAATCCGACGCGACGATCCGGTCGAGCAGCCGCGAATAAATCAAAATGAGCGCGCGCAGTGACGGCTGGCTCGCCGGTTGAACCATCGCTGTCAACGGAGCCGATTGATAGTAGTAGTCGCGCGCCCGCCGCGCTTCGAACTCCATCATCGCCTGGAACTCCTCGTGCGGCTCGAAGGTGTTCGGAGAAACATCGAAGCGCTTGAAATCCTCGGCGGGAAGGTACACGCGGCCCTTCTCGGAATCCTCGCGTACGTCGCGCAGGATGTTGGTGAGCTGAAAGGCGATCCCGCACTTTTCCGCCAGCTTTAAAGCGTCCTTTGAGTCGAACCCGAAAATGTGAACGATGGTCAGCCCGACAACACTGGCCACGTGATAGCAGTAGTCGTAGAGTTCCTCGAAGGTCTGAATCCGCCGCGGTTCCAGATCGGAGCTGACGCCATCAATCATGTCGAAGAAATATTCGTGAGGGATGCGATAGTGCTTCACTGCGTCGATAAACGCGGGCCAAACGGCGTGATCGGGAACCAGGCCGGCCAGCGCCAGTTCCAGATCCTGGCGCCACTGACGGATCGCCGTCGAACGATCCGCGATGCCCTCGTCATCGCTTAGATCGTCGCAGTAACGCATAAATGCATAGATCGCGCACATGGCCCGCCGCTGCGGCCGCGATAACAGCAGAAAGGAATAGTAAAAATTCTTGGCTTGTCTGCGTGCGACGCGAGCGCACCACGCGTAGGAATCGTCGACGTTCATGCCGCCCGTGAAAACGCCCGGCGTCGCAACGCACCCAGGAGCAATCCGACGCGCTCGACTTTCGAAATCGCGGGACGCGCAGACAGAACGTTGTAATCCAGCCGCTCGATTTTTTCCAGAACCTTGAGCCCTCCGCGGCTGAACAGTTCCAGGTCGATGGCCAGCCGGCGGTCGACGCGATCCGCCAGCGGCAGCCCCTTGAGAAACAGCCCGCGTGCGACCTCCACCGCATCCTTCATCACCGCGCGGAACCGATGGTCAAAGCGGCGCTCGGCGATCGCGTCCACCGGACAATCGTGCTTCTCGAACAAATCGAGCGGCAGGTAGACGCGATCCTTTTGCCAGTCGACCGTCACGTCCTGCCAGAAATTGGCGAGTTGTAATGCCGTGCATGTGGCATCCGAGAGTTCCTGGCGTACCGCGTCGCGATACCCGCACAGTCCCAGCACCAGCCGTCCCACCGGGTTCGCGGAATACCTGCAATACTCGAAAACTTCCTCGAAATTGCGATAGCGCGTGACCGTTTGATCCCGCTCGAACGCCGTGATCAAATCGTCGAACGGCTCCATCGGCAGCCGATGCCTGGTTACGGTCCCTTGCAGAGCCACAAATACCGGATGCGTCGCTTCGGTCGAGTGCAGTTCCTGCCGCCACCAGGCGAGCAATCGAAGACTTTCCGCGGTGTCGCCGATCTCGTCACCCAGATCGTCCGCCCAGCGGCAGAATGCATACACGTTATAGAAATCCTGATGCAGGCGTTTCGGCAGCAGAAAACTGACCACGTGAAAATTTTCGTAGTGACTGGTGGCGAGCCAACGCGTATATTCGAGCGATTCCGCCAGCGTCCATTGGCGCTGCGCTCCCGGCGAATTCAGAAATTCAAGAACATGCGGCGCCACGGCGATTAAGGAATAATCGCAGTCTTCAGGTGCCCGTTGTGGCTCATCAGGTGTTGCATCACCTCGAGCAGATTGGCCAGCGGTTCCACACGATTGACCAGATCCTTCGCCGAAACGCAACCGCGTTCCACGATTTCCAGAGCCTTGCGGATCAGCGCCGGCGTGTGATGAAAACTGGCTTTGCAGGTCAGCTCGGAATAGTGCAGCAGGTTCGTGTCGAGACGAATCTCGGTGCCGCTCGGGCAGCCGCCAAAAAAGTTCACGACGCCGCCGCGGCGCAGCAGCTTGATGGCGAGCTGCCAGACCTCCGGCAACCCCACCGCTTCAATCACCACGTCCGCGCCGCGTCCACCGGTCATCTCGCGCACCGGTCCCAGGACGTCAGCACCGTCGCTGTTCACCACGGTTTCATCGGCGCCCATGCTCTTGGCACGGTCGAGCTGCGTCTGCCGCCGCCCGATCGCGATCACCCTGGCGTTGTACACCGCCTTCGCCATGCGCACGAACATCATGCCGATGGGACCCAGTCCGATCACCGCGATGGTGTCTCCCGCGCGCAGGCCCGTTTCCTCCAGCCCGCGCAGCACGCACGCCAGTGGCTCCACCAACGCGGCGTCCTGATAGGTGACGTGCTCCGGAACCTCGTACATATTCTTTTTGACGATCCGTTCCGGAATGCGGATAAATTCGGCGTACGCGCCGTTATTGAAGAGCAGATCCTCGCACAGATTATCCTGCCCACGCTGGCAGAAGAAACATTGTCCGCACGGAGCGGAATTCGCCGCTACCACGCGCTGGCCGATTTTGAAGCCGTCCACTTCCGAACCCATCTTGACGATGTCGCCGGCCAACTCATGTCCGAACAAAGCCGGCGGCACGATCATCCGCGCGTGATAGCCGCGTCGAAAGACTTTTACGTCGGTTCCGCAAGTTAGCGCCGCACGCACGCGCACCAGCACGTCACCTTTGCCGATCCTCGGCACGTCGACTGTCTCGATCTGCAGGTGCTCCTTGCCGTACAACACTGCAGCGGTCATGTGCTGACTCAATTCAGTCCTCACCTATCGCGGGTCCCTCGTGAATCCTCTGGGGCTTAACTACTATCTTCAACGATTGTTCATCCGGATGCAACGCTAGCTCGATTCCCTCATGAATCCGGTTGAGGGGAAACCGGTGAGAGATCAGGTGCTCCACCGGCAGAGCCCCGCTAAATACAAGATTCGCGGACTCTTTTTGCAAATCGACCGACGCGCTGTACGACCCCAGCAACACGCGCTCGCCCATGCATACGTCCGCTCCCGAAACCTCGATCCGTTCCTGGTGCGAGGTCTGGGCGAACAGCAAAATCCGGGCGCCGGGCCGCGACGCGGCCACCGCCTGCTCCACGATCCCCTTGGCCGATGCCGCGATGATCGCCAGATCCGCGCCGCGTCCGCCGGTCATCGCGCGCACCCGCTTGTCGATTTCAGGATCGCGGGGGTCGAACGCCGCCTCCGCGCCGAATCTCAGCGCCAGTGCGCGGCGGCTCGGCATGGTATCGGTCGCGACGATCCGGGCTCCGCTGCGCGCCACGATCATGGTGAAAATCAACCCGATCGGCCCCTGCCCCAGGATGACGATCACATCTTCCGGTTGCGGATCGATCAGTTTCACGCCTTTGACGCAGGTGTTCACAGGCTCGACGAAGCACGCCTGGTCGAACGTCACTCCGTCAGGGATTTTTTCGACGCCTTGCTCGACGATCCAGTCCATGGCGCGCACATACTGCGAGAATCCGCCGCCTGCCGGCTCGTATCCGGCCGTCACGCCGACCTTTTTGTATACGGGACACTGCGCGTACAGTTTTTTCGAGCAGTAGAAGCATTTTCCGCAAGGGATGTGATGAAACACGATCACCCGGTCGCCCGGCTGATAGCGAGTGACGCCGTCGCCCACCGCCGCCACCACGCCCGCGGTTTCGTGGCCGTAAATGCGGGGAGGCGTCAGCAGGTTGTACTCGATCTTCTTAAGATCGGTGTGGCACACGCCGCACGACTCGACGCGAATCAGCAGCTCGCCCCGCCCGATGTTGGGAACCGGAATCGATTCGATTTCGATCACGCTGCCGCCTTTGTATACGGCGGCATCCATGGTCGTCGTTTCTACTTGGCTACAGTCGGCAGTGAGCAAAGAAATCCCCTAAACATTCTGCGGCGAATTTGCAGTTGCGATCCAAGCGTAGCAGAGCGGGAACCGCGGTAAAAGGCCGAACCATGGCGGCCATCGCGATACGGGTTCTGGAAAAGCGTCCCTCGCGGTCGCGATACAGATTGAAATCGAGAGGCAGGTCTTCGCCGGCCAAATCCGACACGGCTCGCACGCAATGAAACGGGACGTTCCACTCTGCGGCTATTTTCGCGATCACAGCCGATTCCATGTCCACTGCCGCCCCTGCGGTTCTCTCGCGCAACGCCCGCTTGGCCGCCGCCGTCACGATCACTGAATCCGAGTTAGTCACTTCGCGGACAATATCGCCGACGCGCAAATCCGGACTCAGCGCCCCACAAAATCCCGTGCTGACGATTCCGTCGAGGTCCACTCTCTTGTCTCGTTTCTCCAGAGCCTGCTGCACCAATCGGGCCCCCGGTCCGTTCGCGACCATCCACCACCGGTCGCCGTTCCATGCCGCCTCCGCAGCGAACTCCGCAGCCCAGTCCAGTTTCTTAAACCCGCCGAACCGCTTCAATATTCCATCGAACTCGCGCTGCTCCGCCGCCACCAGTAGCCAGGTCTTACACGTAACCATTGGCGCGAAACCAATCCACGGCCCGCCGCAACGCCGTCTCCGCCGGACCCGGCGCGAATCCCAGCTCACGCGACGCTTTATCGTGCCGCACCCACATCTTCTTGCGTGCCATCTTCACGCCATCCAGGGGAGCCAGCGGCTCCTTGCCAGTGATCCCCGCCCACGCCGTCGACGCCATTCCGACGGCATACGCCACGGCGTACGGAACCCGCATCTTCGGAGCCGGCTTACCCGTGATCCCAGCAAGTTTTCCCAGGATCTGCTCCAGAGTCAAATTCTCCGAGCCCAGGATATAGCGCTCGCCTGGCCGTCCGCGCTCGCAAGCCAGCAGATGTCCCGCAGCGACGTCGCGCACATCCACCACGTTCAAACCCGTATCTACGAATCCCGGGATCGCTCCGCGCACGAAATCCACAACTATTTTTCCGGTTGGCGTCGGCTTGAAATCATGATCGCCGATGGGAGCCGTCGGGTTCACGATCACCACCGGAAATTCTTTCGAAAACTCCAGCGCCACCCGCTCGGCTTCGAATTTGGACCGCTTGTACGGTCCCGTCATTTCCCCACTCGAGACCGGCGTCGATTCGTCTCCGAGCCCGCCCTGCGGCATTCCAATGCAACCAACCGTACTGGTATAGACGACGCGCTCCACACCCGCGCGCTTCGCCGCTGCCAACAGGTTCCGTGTTCCGTCCACATTCGACCGGAACATTTCCTGCGGATCGCGTGTCCACAACCGGTAATCCGCCGCCACGTGAAAAGCAACCTCGCATCCTTCGACCGCACGCTCCAATGACGCCGGATCGCGCAGATCGCCGCGAACGGTCTCCACGCCCTCCAGTTCCCTGACTCGCGCCGGATCGCGCGCCAAAACTCGCACCGGATCTCCGCGATCCAACAGCTTTCGCGCGACGTGCCACCCCACGAAACCCGTAGCTCCGGTAACGAGCGTAGGTTTCATTCGCGTTCACGGCACGTGCGTTCCGCATTCGCGTTCATTCGCGGCAAATAAATTCTTAACTGAGCAGCCAGCTTAACGACTTAAACGGATCGCCGAACTTCGAATTGATCCCATACGCCGCCGACGGCTCGTATCCGCAGTGAACCATGCATTGATCGCAGCGCGGATCGTTGCCTGTCCCGTAGTTATCCCACGGCACCTTGGTCATCAGATCCTCGAAGGTGTCGTAGTGCCCGTCGGTGATCAGATAGCACGGGCCTTTCCAGCCCTTGACGTTATACGTCGGCATGCCCCACGCCGTGCACGGCAGCTCGCGGTCGCCCTTGAGAAATTCCATGTACACCGGTGACGAAGCTAGTGGAAAGCGTTTGGAGAACTTGTCGATGTCCTTGAACTTTTCGTACACGTCCTCGCGCGTCATGAAAATTTCGCGATCGTTGACGGCCGAATATCCGTACGCCGGAGAGATCGAATGCCCGTCGAGGGAGAACTGCTCCAGGAACTCAAACAGCTCCCAGATCTCTTTCATGTCGGTCTCTTTGTAGACCGTCGTGTTCGAGAAAACCTTGAACCCGCCGGCTTTGGCTGCGCGGATTCCCTCGATCGCTTCCTTGAACACGCCTTCACGCTCGACGGCCATGTCGTGATTCTTTTCCATTCCGTCCAGGTGGACGTTGAACACCAGGCCCGGATGCGGCTTGAACAGGTTCAGCTTCTTGACCAGAAACATTCCGTTGGTGCACAGCTGGATGTATTTGCCGCGATCCAGAATCGCCGCGACCAACTGGCCGATTTCCGGATACAGCAGCGGTTCGCCGCCGCAGATCGAAACCATCGGAGCATTGCACTCATCCACCGCCTTCAGGCATTGCTCCAGCGACAGCCGTTCGCGGATGGACGATTCGTATTCGCGAATTCTCCCGCAGCCCGTGCACGTCAGATTGCAGGCATGCAGCGGCTCCAGCATCATGACCAGCGGGAACCGCTTGTTGATCATCGGATGCGATTTTCTCTCGCTCCGCCCTTCACTCTTCAGGGACGGTACCTGGGTATGGACGATCTTGAATGGATTCGAAGAATCCCCCTGGGTGGCCAGATTCTTTTGCCACTCCGGCTTGGGCCGAATCTTGTTCTTCGCGATGTACGCCGCCATGTCGGCGACCTGCGAAAGCGGAACTCTCATGTCCGGTGTGCTCCTCTTATTTAACGCACTGCGCTTCTCGTTTTCAGGTAGGTCGACAACGCCAGCACCGGAAACGAATGACGATAGTAGTGATACTTCAGGTAAAAGACACCCGGAAATCCGGTGCCGGTGGATAATTCTTCGTCCCAGCCCCCGTCCCTCCGCTGCGTCTCAATTAAGTACTCGATACCTTTGTGCAAGCTGCTGCTGGTGGTGTCGCCGCCGGCGAGCAATCCCAGGATCGCCCACGCCGTCTGTGAAGGAGTGCTTTGCGCCGCAACGAACGTGTTCCGGTCGTACGATTCGCAGCTTTCTCCCCAGCCGCCATCCGCGTTCTGAATCGATCGCAGCCACTCGCCGGCACGCAGAATGTACGCCTCGCGATCGCTCACACCGGCCGCCTGCAACCCGCGCAGCGCCAGGAACGATCCGTAAATGTAGTCGACGCCCCAGCGTCCGTACCAGCTTCCGTCGGTTTCCTGCGCTTTGATCAAATACGCCACACCGCGCTCGATTGCCGGATGATCCTGCTTGACGCCCGACGCGATCAGCCCTTCGAGCACGCGTCCCGTAATATCGGGGCACGTCGGATCGAGCATCGCGTTGTGATCCGCAAACGGCACTGCGCTCAGCGAATGCCAGTTGTTATCGACGTCGAACGCGGCCCATCCACCGTCACTCGATTGCATGGCCAGCAGCCAGTCGACCGCGCGCCGCACGCACGCATCGTGACCGCTCGACGCCCTGGCGTGGCTGAGAGCAAGCAGCACTTGCCCCGTGTCGTCGATATCGGGATAGAATTCGTTGGCGAATTCGAAATACCAGCCCGACGGTTCCACGTTAGGACGCTTCTTGGCCCAGTCGCCTTTGCGACGAACTTCTTTAGTCAGCAGCCAGTCCGCGCAGCGCGTTAACGCATGTTCCGGAACCACGCCCGATTCGCCCAGCGCATACGCCGCGATGGCCGTATCCCACACCACCGAAAAACAGGGCTGGAAATAGAACCCGCGCTCGTCGTCCACCAGCAGATTGAAGAACTGCTTTTCCGCTTCCTTGACGTCCGGATGATCCTTGGGATAGCCCAGCAGATCGAGCGCCATGATCACGTACATCATGGGCGGATAAATCGCCGCTACGCCGTCGGTATACCGGGTGCGCTCGAGCATCCATTGCTCGGCGCGGCGAATGGCCTTGGTCCGCAACCGTCCGCGCCACATGCGGCGCTCCAGGAATTTCAGGAACCGGTCCGCCTTCAGGAAGAAATTCCGCCAGCTGAAGAATCCTTCGTTGTTGGGAAACTCAAAGGAAACGCCCGGCGCGATCAGCTCGTTCAGATTGAATCCCGCCGGCACCGGCCGACGCGGATTCATCGCGTGGACGATGGAAAGCGGGATCACGATGGCGCGGGTCCATGACGACATCTGATAGATGAAGTCGCCGAGCAGCATGAACTCGGGAGGAATAAAGGGCGCGTGCTCCCGCGGATACAGCCCGAACAGACTCAGGTTGACCTTGACGTAGCTGTTGGCGGCTTGCAATCCGCCGAGCGCCAGAATTCGATCGCGAGCCCGCATCAGGTCGGGATCGTCCATCGCCACCCCGGACAACTTCAGCGCCGTGTACGCCTTGACGGTCGCGCTGATTTCCGAAGGCCCCTGCGCGTAAATGTTGAACCCGCCGTCCGGCAATTGCCGCGCCAGGATGGATCGCACGGCTTTGTCGATCAAGGGACGCGTCGGCGGATTCCACACGCCGTTCTGCGGGGGATGCCGCCACAGCTCCAGCAGAATAAAATCCGATTCGAGGGTAGTATCGGCGGTCAGATCCGCCCACCAGTAGCCTTCCGGATGCTGCAGGCCGAGCAGGTATTCCGCGGCGCGCCGTTGCGCCGTGGCGCAGGCCGCAGCCAGACCGTCAGCCAGTTGAAGACTAGGACTCATATACGAGCTACTGTTCGCGCCAACTCCACCGGAAGATTGAACCGCACGTCCTCTTCCTTGATTTCCATTTCTTCCAACTGATCGAATCCGCGCTGTTGCAGCGAAGCGATCAGTTCCTCGACCAGATTCTCAGGCGCCGATGCGCCCGCCGTCACTGCCACCGTCTCGATCTCGTCCAGCCACTCGCTCTTGACCTCGCTGAGATCGTCAATAAGATAGGCCGGCACACCCATCTTTTCGCAAACTTCCACCAGCCGCCGCGAATTCGAGCTGTTCTGCGAACCCACCACCAACAGCACCTGGCATAACGGAACCACCGCTTTCACCGCCAGCTGCCGGTTCTCGGTCGCGTAGCAAATATCCTGCGCCTTCGGCCCCTGGATCTTGGGGAACCGTTCTTTGAGACGCGCTACGATGTCCTTGGTTTCTTCCAAGCTCAGCGTCGTCTGGGTAATATACGACACGCGTTCCGGGTCCTTCACATGCAGCCGGTCGACGTCTTCTTCGCTAGACACCAGGATCGTGGATTCCGGCGCCTCCCCTAGCGTGCCGATCACCTCATCGTGATCCTTGTGCCCGATCAGTACGATGGTGTAGCCTTTCTTGGAGAATTGGACGGCTTCCAGGTGGACTTTCGTTACAAGCGGACACGTCGCGTCGATCACTTGCAGGTTCCGCTCCCGAGCCTGTGCCCGCACCGCTGGAGAAACCCCGTGCGCACTGAATATCACCCGGGCGCCCGCAGGCACTTCTTCCAACTCCTCCACGAAAATGGCCCCGGCTCCCCGCAATTCCTCCACGACGTGCCGGTTATGGACGATTTCCTTGCGCACGTAAATCGGTGCGCCGTAGAGGTCGAGCGCGATCTTGACCACATCGATCGCGCGCACCACTCCTGCGCAGAACCCTCGCGGCGTCAATAGGATAATCTTCTTGCCCATGTAAACTCACATTATAACAGGACGTTCATTTAACTGAACCCAACTTGCGCCGACATGAATAAAGTTTCATTATGTGAGTCATGGCACGGATTCCTGGAGTCGAGCCGCACCAAGCCAACCTGTTCACGCGCTTCGTATATTGGATGACGAAGCGCAAAATCGGACGCGTCATTTTGCCGGTAAAGATCGCCGCGCACCAGCCGCGTCTTCTTTGGGGATCGGGCCAGATGGAAACCGCCCAGTTCGGGATGCATTCCGTACCCGGGACGCTGAAGGAACTGGCGAGCATCAAGGCCGCCATGCTGATCGGCTGCCCGTTTTGAATCGACATCGGTTCTGCCGTCGGCAGAAAAATGGGCCTGACCGAAGCGAAGTTACGGGCGCTGATCGATTTCGAATCCTCGGGCGAGCTCTCAGATCTGGAAAAACTCGCGATTCGCTACGCGGTTCACCTGACGGTGACACCTGTGGAGGTTCCCGACGAGCTCTTCGCCGAATTGCAGAAGCACCTGAACCCGGCCCAGGTGGTAGAGCTAACCTCCACCATCGCCTGGGAGAACTATCGGGCCCGCTTCAACCATGCCGTCGGCGCCGAATCCGAAGGATTTTCTAAGAATCACTACTGCCCTCTCCCCGCTCCCACGACCTCTCCTTAGCTGTGGGGCAAGCTTCAGCTTGCGCGTCGACTTTCAGTCGAAGCATCCGCGCGAAGCGTGGACAGCTTTTACTTCCTCCTCAACCATCCACCCGGATTGAAGGTCATGATAAACGCTTCTCTCGAAAAATCCTGCTCGAAGTCCTTGTTCTCCTGCAAAAACCTCATCACCGCTGCCAATGGACCGGGACCGGCACCCGGCTGTGTCGGCACGCCGTCGATGTGGGTGTCCTCCACCACCAGGTAGCATCCCTTCGTCACCAGGGGAGCGTACGCGTGCAATTCGTTCAAAACGTGCTGCGTCGAATGGTTCGAATCGAGCGTGACCAGCGTCTTGCGCCTGTGGGTCCGTTTGACGATCTCCGCGACAATGGTTGCGTCGGTGGAACTGCCTTTGAAGAACGTCACATACTTCTTCCACAACGGATGGGTCGCGGCCGTAATGGTGTAATCGCCGATGTCCACCGTCAGCACGCGCGAGTTTTCCAGCCCCATGCCGTTCAACGTGTGCGCCCAGTACAGAGCCGATCCGCCCCGGAACGTCCCCGTTTCCACGATGATTTCCGGCTGCGTTTCATAGATGATCTGCTGCATCATCCACAGGTCCAGCGGATTTTTCTCGATCGGCACGTTGTGGAACCACATGTGGCTCCAGATCGGGATCTCGTGGAACAGTTTCATCATCTCTTTCTGCTTTTCAAGGGGCATCTGCATCTGGCGCCGCTTCAGAAGGCGGACATAGGCCTCGCGCGCAGCCTCGGCCGCCGCGTCGTGTTCGACCACCACACCTTCGGGATGCCGCAAATTCACGCCCACCACCATCAGCCCGATGTCGTGACCGGTCGCTGCGTCGGTTCCCCAGCGGTCCAGTTCATATTCCACCTTCAGCGGGTTTGCGCTCAAGATTTTCGCGGGCACAGCCACCTGCCAACTGAAGCGTCCATCGCTTTTGTATTTCTGCGCGCCGAGTTTTATTCCATTCGCCCGCGCGGTCACCGTTACCGGCCTCTTTCCGTCCATCAGTTCAACGGGCACACCGAAGTCCAGCTCCAGCGTGGTAGCCGCCGTCACTGGCGGCGGGACGTCCACCAACACTGCGAATCGCCGCCCCGTCCACAGCCAGTCCGGCGTTCCCGAATAGAATCCTTCCAGCAGCCGGTCATGATACAGCGGGTCCGCCACCCGCAGCTCCGACACATGCATCGCGAGCCCCAGCGCCGCCGGCGCGGGCTTCGCCGATTCCGTTGTCCTTTCGACTGGCCGCCGGCATCCAGCCAGGCTCGCCAACACCGCCAACAGCACCAGGGAGCGCATATCGGACTACGATAACAATTCCAATCGGAACGCCCCAGTGGCAAATGACCTTTGCTATCATGCGAGCGCATGGCAGAGTATTCCATTGGTGTCGACCTGGGCGGAACGAATCTGCGCGCGGCTGCAATTGACGACCACGGCAAGATGATCGAGAAGGTTTCCGGAAGCACACACCTGAAGGCGGGTCGCGACGCCGTGGTTGACGACATGGTGCAGGCCATCGAAGGTCTGCGTACGCGCATGGCCGGCCGCACGCTGGCGGGTATCGGCGTGGGAGTCCCGGGATTCATCCTGATGGACAAAGGCATCATCGTTGGATCCAACAATCTGCCGCAGTTCGAAAACTACCCGGTGCGGGACGAGATCGAACGCAGACTGGGTGCGCGCGTCATCCTCGAAAACGACGCCAACGCCGCGGCCCTGGGCGAAAAGTGGATGGGAGCTGGCCGCGAGGTGAACGATCTGGTTCTGTTAACGCTCGGCACGGGAGTAGGGGGCGGAATCATCTCCGGCGGCCGTGTGCTCGAAGGATCGGCAGGAATGGCCGGTGAAATCGGTCACATTACCATTTCGCCCAACGGGAATCCCTGCGGGTGCGGCAATACCGGATGTCTCGAAAAGCACGCGTCGGCCACGGCGATAGGCGCGATGGCGCGACTCATCGGTTTGGGCGCCGATTTGACCGCTGAAGACGTCTATAAACTCGCTGTTGCGGGCGATGCGCGTGCCAAGGCCATCTTCATATCAATGGGACAGGCGCTCGGAATCGCGCTGGCCACGCTCATCAATATTTTTAACTTCCCGTTGTATTTGCTGAGCGGGGGACCGCTTCCGGCGTGGGATTATTTCGCCCCGGCGATGATCGCGGAGGTCCAGCGGCGATCGTTCACTTATCGTAACTCACCCACCCGGATCGAGCGCGCCACACTGGGCAACGAAGCCGGACTTTACGGCGCGGCTTATTTGCCGTTTTTGCACCTACAGCAATGAAAATGCGCGGCCAATCGACTCGATAGAAAGAATCGTTTTTACTTTCCGCCGATCCTCCCCCATACTGAATCCGTAACCCAGCCACCACGCACTGGCTGCGATGCGGTCCTCGTCTCCACCGGCTTGAACACTTACAGGAGGAGTAGTGTGCCGATGCGATATTTCCTTCTATTTACCACCAGTGTGTGGGCTCAATTCGCGGGGCATGCCGTGGTTCGCGGCGAATTGCAGATTGAAGGCCTCGAAACAGGCCGCGATTACCAGGTCGATCTCGCGGATTGCTCTGGTGGGGCGCCGGCGGTTCGTGGATGGCTGTCCGGCAATAACCGGTTCGAATTCGACGACCTTCAGCCGGGATGCAAGATGCTGCGCGTCGTCACCGGCCCGCAGCGCACCGTAATTCAGGAAACTCAGCTTTTCGCCGACGGGGCGGGCGTCCCGGTGACCATTCGGATCGCTCAGCCAGACAAAGAACCGGCTAAAGCGGGAACGGTTTCGGCGGAACGCCTGCGCCACCCCATGCCGCAGAAAGCGGTGCGCATGTTGACCGAGGCGAACCGTCTGTGGCGCGACGGGCGCGCTGCAGAGGCACGTGAGAAACTTCGTCCAGCCGTCGCGCGGTATCCGGATTTTTGGGAACTGCGGTTGAATCTCGGTGTGATCGAGATGAAGCTCGGAGATCTTGCGGCGGCAACCGAGCACTTTTCGATGGCTCGCGAACTGGAGCCACGCTCTGCCCTCGCGGCGGTGGATATGGGATTTGCCTTGCTCCAACTGCACCGGCTGGAGGAGGCGGAACGCGCCGCAAAGGATGCAGTCTCGCTGGAACCTAAGAATCCAATCGCGTCGCTTCTGCTGGCAAGAGTGCAAGCGGAGAGGTTGCGGGCCAAGAATTGACCCGCGGCCGTACCTGCAAGAAATCAAACGAATTTCTCGTGGCGCGGCGCAATAACCTAGTCTAAAGGTCCTGGGACGCAACCAGTACAATCGCGAAACGCGCGATGGTACTGAGGCATCGAGTTGGATCTTGATCAGCGGATATTATTGAATTACTTTTGTTTCTGAAAGTAGCATCTGACCAATCAGCCAGCGGCTTCTCACACCACGGGAGATACCTGAGTGGCGAACTCCGATGCACTCAGGATTAGGAGGAATCCATGATTAAGAGATTTTTCGCGATGTCCGTTTTGGCCGCGGTAGCGTTGCTGCCAGCCACGTCTTTTGCCTCAACAGCAGGTTGGGAATTCGGGAGCGTCGGAACTCAATCTACCGACGGAGCCTGGAATTTTGGCGAAGTTTTCACGGTTAACCAGAATATTATGGTTAACTTTCTGGGCTACTACAACCCCACGGCGTTGGCCAACGTCGCCACAGATTTGAGTGCTGCTGATACAACCAACCCCACCTTAGTTGGTAGTCACGAAGTAGCGCTCTACGATTCCGCCGGAAACCAACTGGCCGACACGATCATTGACAACTCTTCCGCTTTCGCCACGACCCACTGGCGGTATAACCCGGTCGCCCCGGTCGAGCTTTTCGCGGGTCAAACCTATGTTGTTCAGGGCCTCAGCGGGACCCAAGTCTATGCCTACAACGATGGTGGATTTACCACGTTCGCTCCCATCACCATCCTCGGCAACAACTGGGTACTCGAAAACACCATGTCGTTCAACGGAACTAGCTTGAAAAACGACGTGACTGATGGCTATTGGGGAGCCAACTTCGGTTTCGACCCGGTCACCACGCCTGAACCCGGCAGCTGGATGATGATCGGGACAGGTCTCCTGGGACTGGCCGGCTTGCTCAGACGGAAACGGAGCGCCTGATCGGGTTGATTCGAAAACTCGACTGTGAGATAACCAAGCCGGAGCGATGCGCTCCGGCTTTCGTTCATCTACGGTCTTTGCAACCCGCCGCGGTCTGAACCGCCCGAAAATGTCGCGGCGTCACAAGGGGCTAACCTCTTCGGTCTTCCAATGCAGAGGCGATACGGTTCCCACGACAGTTGAAAAAACAAGGCAGCATCGCCCCACCTGGTTGCCGGAGAGTGTCTGGCCTTTCCAAACCCTTGGCCTCAAAGTGTACGGTACCCGGCTTGCCGTCGCCGTCGCCGACGCAGGTCCGGTGCTGCTATTTGTCCACACCGGAGCATCGGAGCTGCGCTGGCAAGTCCGCTTCGCAAGGCTCCGTTCCTGAGTATCTTCGGTGAACGCAACGATCCGTTCCACGCCTGTGGAAGGAACTATTTCCCGACGCCCTTCAAGTGGTGGCGCCCAAAGGAAACCATTTCCCAATGTGCGATGCTCCGGAGCTGGTGACGCAGACGATTCGTTCCTGGCATGCCGATCTGGCATGCCGATAAGGTTCACGCCGTGTATGCCGAAATGGAGTGAGGTTGCGGAAAACTTGCCTTGGGGGGTGACCCCCCTGGTCTGCCTTCCCGATCGAAGGACGGGGCCGTCAAGTTGATCTCAATGAGGCCGTTAATCCGCCCTGTGTTTTCACTCGCTTCGCGACCTGCCCTCGGACCTCCGCCGCCGTAACGGTTGCCGGTCGAAATCAACGTGGGTTAATGCATGGCCAAAATCACTTCAGCGATCCTTGGACATCCTCAAGTTGACAAGCACTTCCGGCTCCGGTACTATTCTGAAGTACTGATTCTTCAATAGTTTGAATCGGGAAAGCTTTGAAATCGGAGCTGGGCGATGGCGAGCAGCGCGAATGAGCGGGATGTCGATGTCAACTTCACTTTCGAAGGCGAAGAAGACCTCGAACATCTAATTGAAGACTATAGCCACCTTGCTCCTCCGTCCGAAGGGGAGTTGCTGCAGGGCCACGTCGTTAAAGTCACGCCTCAGGAAGTGATTGTCGACGTCGGGCTCAAACTCGAAGGTGTGGTACCCATCGAGCAGCTCCGGCAACCCGACGGCTCAGTCAACATAAAAGCCGGCGACACGATCGACGTCATGATCGACCGGCACGGTCCGCAGCCTGAAGGCTATGTTTTGCTTTCATTTTCGAAGGCGAACCGGCTACGGATCTGGGACACGCTGGAACGCGCGATGCGCGACCAGCTCCTGGTCTCCGGGCGCGTTACCGAGCGCACTAAAGGCGGACTTATGGTCGACGTGGGCGCGCCCGCGTTCATGCCGGGCTCGCAAGTCGATGTGCGGCCGATCCACGATCTGGATCAGTTTGTTGGACAAGACATCCCAGTCAAGGTTCTGAAGATCAACCGGCGGCGCGGAAACGTGGTGGTTTCGCGCAAGATGGCGATCGAAGAGGACCTGAAAGTCCGCAAGCAGCAGGCCCTGGATCATCTGGCGGAAGGTGCCGTGGTTGCGGGTGTAGTAAAAAACCTGACCGAGTACGGCGCTTTTGTGGATCTGGGCGGAATCGACGGACTGCTGCACGTCAGCGACATGTCGCATGGACGGGTGAATCATCCGCAGGAAGTGGTGCATGTCGGCGACGAGATTACCGTCAAGATTCTGAAGTTCGATCGCGAAAAGGAACGCATTTCGCTAGGATTGCGGCAGATGTCGCCGGACCCGTGGGAAACGTTGCCGGATCGCTGCCCGCAAGGCAGCCGCGTGATTGGACGCGTCCAAAGCATCACCGACTACGGCGCATTCGTCGAAATCGAACCTGGAGTGGAAGGACTGATCCACATCTCCGAAATGACCTGGAGCCGCCGGATGAAGCATCCCAGCAAAGTGGTCAGGGTCGGCGATCAGGTGGAAGCCGTGGTGCTCGAAGTGAAGCCGCGCGACCGCCGCGTTTCACTGGGGATTAAGCAACTGGAAGCCGATCCGTGGACCACGGTCGCGGAACGCTATTCCATCGGATCCGTGGTAGAAGGACGCGTACGGAAGCTCGCCGACTTCGGGGCGTTTCTGGAGATCGAAGAAGGCGTCGACGGACTGGTGCACGTTTCAGACCTGTCGTGGACCAAGCATGTCAAGCATCCGTCCGAAGTTCTGAAAAAGGGGCAGGTGATGCAGGCTGTGATTCTGCAGATCGATGCCCCCAACCGGCGGCTTTCGCTGGGCGTGAAGCAGCTCCAGCCGGATGCCTGGGAAAGCTTCTTCCGGTCACACGAAGTCGGAGACCTGGTACGGGGCCGAGTGTGCCGCGGGTGCGGGTTCGGAGCCTTCGTCGAGCTGGCGCCGGGGGTGGAGGCGCTGTGTCACAAATCCGAGATCCCGCCCATGCCTGATCGAGGTGCGGCTTCCCCTGAAGAGGTGGAATCGCCGCTGCCGATCGGGGATGAATATGATTTCAAGATAATCAAGATGAACGAAGCGGAAAAGAAAATCGGCTTGAGCCTGCGGGCCGTCGCCGAGGAAGAAGAACGCACGCGGCTGGAAGACTACCAGCGTCAGGCCGCGGCAGCCACCATGACCATAGAAGAAGCCATGAGCTTACGAGGAAAAGGGGAACGATGACTAAGGCCGAACTGATCGAGGAAGTCTCGCGGGTGGTGGAAATGACGCGCAAGGATTCGGAGGTCATCGTAGAGGCGATCTTCGATAGCGTAGTGCGCGCTCTGCGCACCGGCGACAAAATCGAGATCCGCGGATTTGGAAGCTTCCGGACACGCCAGCGGCAGCCGCGCGTGGGACGCAATCCGAAGACCGGCGCGCGGGTCGAGGTGCCGGCCAAGCGGATCCCGTATTTCAAGCCCAGCAAGGAATTGAAGGACCTGGTCAACAACGATGCCGCCGCGTCTCCGGACGGCCCTCCGGAAACACACGCCTAAACTTCTGTGAAGTGACCACATGGATTACTTGTGGAGCCCGTGGCGATACCGCTACGTGTCCTCGGAAGTGGGCGGGCAGGAGTGTTTGTTTTGCCGGATTTCCGCGGAGTCAAAAGATAAAGAAAACTACGTCCTGCTGCGCGCGGAGCATAACTTCGTCGTATTGAACCGTTACCCGTATACCAGCGGGCACCTGATGATCGCTCCATACACGCACGTCGCGACGCTCGAAGGGGCGGCTCCGGAAACTCTGGCCGAAATGATGTCGCTGGGGCAACGCATGGAGACCGTGTTGCGGCACGTGTATCGGCCCGAAGGTTTGAACCTTGGACTGAACATCGGAAGAAGCGCGGGAGCCGGAGTTGCGGGACATATCCACATGCACGTCCTGCCGCGCTGGTCCGGCGACGTAAATTTCATGTCGACCATCGCCGAGACTCGAGTGATCCCGGAGGATCTGGAGACCACATACGAGAAATTGTCGGCGGCACTTCGTGAACAATGAAAGATCTTGCAGAAGGTGCGTTCGCACGAGTGCGAACGCGGCACGCCAAGCGCGGGCGCCACAACGTTCTCCGCGACCGGAGGAAGTGGGATCTTGACGTGTCACAACGTCCGGATCGGCGCACTTCGGCTTACGATTTTGCGCTGGTGACGGCAGGTTCCGGAGACAGTGCGACGGGCGAATCGAGTTGCAGGCCGACGCGAACCGTAAATCGGAACGTGCTCCCATTGCCCAAGTGGCTTTCGACACCAAGCTCGCCACCCATCATCTCCACCAGCCGTTTCGAAATCGACAGGCCCAATCCGGTTCCGCCGTAGCGCCGTGTGGTTGATCCGTCGGCTTGACGGAACGCCTCGAAGATCACCTTTTGCTGCGCTTCTGATAGTCCGATACCGGAATCGGTTACGCTGAATCGCAACACGGCGGTAGGGCCTTCCATGCGATCAAGCTCGCAACGGACGGTGACGAAGCCATGGGTGGTGAACTTGATGGCATTGTTCGCCAGGTTCAGCATTACCTGGCGGATGCGGACAACGTCGGCGATCACCACAAACGGAACGTCGGAGGCCACCTCCCGGCGCAGTTCCAAGCCCTTGTTGCGGGCCACCAGATCGAGCGTGCGCAGGGATTCTTCCACCATCGCCTCCACGGCGAAGGGCGCGGGCGCAATCACCATCTTTCCGGCCTCGATCTTGGAGAAGTCGAGAATATCGTTCAACAACGTCAGTAAAGTCTCCGCCGAGCCTCGCGCGGTCTCTAGAAAGTCGCGCTGTTCGGTGTCGAGCGAGGTATCGAGCACCACGTCCATCATGCCCATCAGTCCGTTCATGGGCGTGCGGATTTCGTGGCTCATGTTGGCCAGGAATTCGCTCTTCAGCCGGCTGGCCTCTTCCGCGCGCATTTTGGCCTCGACCAATTGTGCGGTGCGCTCGTGAACCTTTCCATCGAGATCGGTGAGGACATCGGCCAGTTCGTGGTTCAGACGTTCCCGGTCCGCAAGCGCGGACTGCAATTCGCGGTAAGAATCGCTAAGCCGCACAGCCATGCTGTCGAAATCCGCCACCAGCTTGACCAGCTCCAGCGGAGCGTTCTCGGCAAGCGGCGTTGGCATGGGCTGGGAGCCTCCCATCGCGAGATTTCCCACGCGATGTACTAATACTTCGACCGGCCGCGTGAGCTTAAGACTCATGAGCCGGGCGCCCAGCGTAGAAACCAGTAATCCCACCAGAACCCAACTTGCCGTGACCAGGTAGTAGTTGGTGGATTCCGCCAGGACCGAGGTAAGGGGCTGCCACACTGCTAACGCCCAACCGGTATCCGTGATGCCCAGGCTGGCCAGCCGCCGTACGGGTGCGGCATCGTTTGGAAGCTTGCCGTTGTTCTGAAAGTACGGCTTACCGGAAAACTTTCGGATATTCCAAGATCTTAGGTTGTCGAGCGGCTTCACCGGCACTCCGGGACTGGCGTACATCACGCGGTCCTGCTGATCCAAGATGAGCATCTGGCCGTTGCGGAGCGAGGCGAGACTGGTCCAAAGGTCGTTGAATAGCGAACAGCGCAGGGAGGCGTAGGCGATCCCGCGCATCGAGCCGTCCGCGTTCTTGACCGGCACGGCCACGGCGATGATCGGATCGACTCCCATTTGACGGCTCATGAACACATCGGAAACATAGAGATGCCCGGAAGCCATGGTCTCTCTAAAGTAGGGGCGATCAGCTAGATTGACACCGACCATGTTGGTGCCGTTCGGCGCGACCAGGGGGCTGGCAGTCTGGACGATCCCGTTCGTGCCGATGAGTGCCAGCGTGCGAAAGGTCGGATAGACTTTATGGAATTCTTCGAGCACGGCGTTGGCATGGGAGAGATTCAGCTTGGGATCGCGCTCTAGCACGCCTGCCATGGTGACGACAGCAGCTCGATGCTTGTCGATGAAACCGTTGGATTGAGAGACCACGCGCGACACCGCTTCGTGGATGTGAGCGCCGGCCTCGTCTTCGAGGCGGTTGGCGTGAATCCAATCGATCGCGATGTTGAGCATCAGGAATGGCACAGCAGTCGCCAGCAGGAATCCACGCGATAAGTGGGTCCTTAAGGGGCGGGCCGGCCCAGGTGGCGCTTTGAAAAATCGAGCGATCGGCCGCCATCCAGTAAGCAGATCTGCGATCGTGACATTCAGCAAACCGTTGAGCAGGTTCTTGATGACCACAGCAATAAACGGAACTGTTTCAGTCTGGTGGACGAATGGCAGGATCGCGCCGGCGGCGCACCAGAAGGCCGCGTCGGCTACAATCGGCATGACGCGCCGCCGCACGCTCCAGCCGATGATGGCGGCCTCCAAAGCGTGGGAAATAACGGGATGGCCATGATGCAGCCGCAGGTAGTCCGGGACTTCGCCTATCAGCGCTGTAATCACGCCGTACCAGGGTCCCAGGTGCAGCGCTACGGCCAGGGACAAGATGCTGCCGAAGGTCATGTGGGCGCCACCGAACACGTCTAGCGTGAACAGGTTAACCAGCGCAGCGGCCGCACCGATCGCGATGGCCGCCAGCAGGCGCCGCCGCACGAGGCCGTCAATATGGAAGTGTGGGCGCACCTTCCCCTTACTTAGTCCCTTCGGCATATGGCTGCAATACTTTAGCGGTGACGACCGTTGGAATCCGGCTGCCGGATGATAAGTCGCGCGTTTAGCTCGATCACAGCCCTCTGGAAGCCCGGCGCACTACCTGATATCCTCAAAAGTTGGGTTCCCGAGAGCCTGGAAAATCAACGAGGTCTGTATGTCTGGTCATTCGAAATGGGCGACGATCAAGCACAAGAAGGGCGCTCTTGACGCCAAGCGTGGGAAAATCTTCACGCGCGTCATCAAAGAGATCATGATTGCAGCCCGCAACGGCGGCGATCCCGATATGAATCCGCGCCTGCGCACTGCGATCACCGCGGCCAAGGCTGTCAGCATGCCGGCCGACAACATTAAGCGGGCGATCATGCGCGGCACCGGCGAGCTGGAAGGCGGGCAGATCGACGAGGTCATGTACGAAGGCTATGGTCCCGGGGGCGCCGCCGTGCTGGTTGCGGTGGCCACCGACAATCGTAACCGGACGGTCAGCGAAATCCGCCACGTGTTTTCGAAAAACGGCGGCAATATGGGCGAACAAGGCAGCGTTTCCTGGATGTTCGAGCGCAAGAGCACCATCGTGGTCGATAGTGACAAGGCGGGCGAGGATCAGCTCATGGCCATCGCATTGGATGCCGGCGCCGAGGATTTACGCAATGACGGCGGCAACTGGGTGGTGGTCTCGCCGCCCGAAGCGCATGAGGCGGTGCTCGAGGCGATCACCAAGGCAGGGATTCCCACTGAAACCGTGGAGATTGGCATGGTCCCGAAAAACCTGATTCGCCTGGAAGGCAAGAACGCCAGCGGGATGCTGCGGCTGAGCGAAGTTCTGGAAGAGCACGACGACGTCCAGAACGTCTATTCGAACTTCGACATCGACGAAAAAGAGCTAGAGGCGCTTTCGCAATAAAGCCCATGCGCGTTCTGGGCATCGACTGTGGAACGGAGCGGACCGGCTGGGGCGTGATCGAAAGCGACGGCCGCAGCCACAGCGTGCTGGGGCATGGAGTGATCCTCACCGCAGCTCGCGATGCGCTGGAAATCCGGCTGGCAGTGATCGCCGGGGGACTGCGTGGAGTCATCGTCACGCATGCTCCGGAAGCCGCCGCCGTGGAAGAAGTATTCTACGCGCAGAACGTGAAGACCGCGCTGAAGCTGGCGCATGTGCGCGGCGTGACGCTCCTGGCGATCGCCGAAGCGGGAGTAAAGTTCGGCGAATATTCTCCGCTCGAAGTGAAGAGCAGCGTGGTGGGCTATGGCCGCGCGGAAAAGCATCAAGTGCAGTTGATGGTGAAGTCGTTGACGGGCGTGGCCATCGATTCGGAAGACGCCGCGGACGCGATCGCGGTCGCGATTTGTCATGCCACGCACTGCATGGCGGCGATGAGGGCGGCGCGATGAAATTTGTCATCGCAATCTCGATTCTGGCCGCGGCCAGTTTCGCTGCCGACGCACCCCGTATCGTGTACACCAAATCGTTCCCAGGATCGGTTCCGGCCTACGTCGAAATCAGCGTGGAACGATCCGGCGCGGTGACATACAAGGAAACGGCGGATGACGATCCCGAAACCTTCACGTTGGACGCCGCGGCAACCAACGAGATTTTTGATCTGGCGCAGAGACTCGATCGCTTCACACATCCCCTTGAATCCGGACTGAAGGTCGCCAATATGGGTGTGAAGACATTCCGCTGGGAAGAAGGTGGCGACAAGCACGAAGTGAAGTTCAATTACTCGCTCGATGAAAACGCCAAAACACTGCACGACTGGTTCGAGCGGATCTCTGAGAGCGAGCGCTTACTGATTGGTTTCCGCCGCGCCGTGCGGCACGACAAGCTGGGAGTCAACGAAGCGCTGGTCAACATTCAATCGACATGGGAACGGAAGCGGCTGGCCGGGGCCGATCAGTTCCTTCCGCTGCTGGATCAAGTGGCCGGCAACGAAGTCTACATGCACATGTCGCGGGAGCGAGCTGCACAGCTTGCAGAAGCGATCCGGGCGCTGAAGCCAAAGGCATGATGCGCTTTTCTTTTCTGAATCTCTTGGTGGGCGGACCTACTGGTCCGCGGCCGATCCACGGATCGGCTTGGCCGGGCGCGCGAAAAGCGCGATTAGGGAATCGCGCGCGGATCGGGGGATCCGCCCCCCTTTGCGCCTGCTATTTTCTATCGCTCGTCGCCTTCGCCCAGGATGCGGCGAAGCCTACGCAGTCCGAAATCGAGAACAAAGAATTGACGCAAGCGCTACAGGAGAGCGCAAGCAGCAGCGTCGACATCATCCGGACCCTAGAGGCGTTTCTCAAAAAATATCCTGCGTCGGCGCAGCGTCCACAAATCGAACGTGGATTGGCGCGGGCGGCTGTGGATATCAAGGACGATCAGCGGATCGTTCGCTACGGCGAGCCAGCGCTGGTTTCGTCGCCCGACGACATGTTGCTGCTGGATCGTGTGGCTCGCGCTTTGCTTACCATGGGCGGACGGGAAAACGCCGAAAAATCGCTGAAATATTCCCGCGCATTCGAGCAGAATATCCGGAAGGCCCCTGCTCCGGAAGGCCGCGACGCGGCGCGCAAGCAGGACGAACGCGACCGCGGCCTGGCGCGGGCGCTGGTGTACCAATCGCGCGCGATGACCGTACTCGAAAAGAATGCCGAAGCAGAGCAGCTCGCTTCGCAATCGTTTGCGATTTATCCATCTGAGGAAGCCGCTCGCGAGTCGTCAGAGGCTCTGGCGCGTTTGCATCGGGAGAATGATGCAATCGTCCGGCTGGCTGAAGCCTTCGCGGTTCCGGATGCGCATGTTGTGGACACGGATCGCGCCGAGGATCGCCGCAAGCTCGGCGAAATGTATCGCAAAGTGCATCATTCCGAAAAAGGACTGGGCGACGAAATTCTGGCGGCGTACGACCGCACTGCGGTGCTGGTAGAACAACGGCGCAAGCGGCTGGAAGCGATCGAGCCGAATTCAACGGCCAGCGATCCCATGCAGTTCACCCTGACGGGACTCGACGGGAAGAAGCTGGCGCTGTCGTCATTGAAAGGCAGCGTGGTGATCCTCGATTTCTGGGCGACCTGGTGCCAGCCGTGCCGCGCGCAGCATCCGCTCTACGATCAAGTGAAGCAGCGCTTCAAAGATCGTGCCGACGTGGTGCTCTTGTCGATCGATACGGACGAGGATCGCAACCTGGTGGTGCCGTTCCTGGACCAGCAGAATTGGAGCCGGCAATCGGTCTATTTCGACGACGGCTTGCAGCGATTGTTGCAAGTGAGCTCGATACCGACGACGGTGTTGTTCGATAAACAAGGCCGGGTCGCGAGCCGGATGAACGGGTTTCTGCCGGATAAGTTTGTGGATCAGTTGAGTGAAAGAATCCAGTCGGCGCTGCAGGATTCGCGGTAGCTGGATCGTTGCTGGACGAACGCGCTCCATGACTGTCGCGCCTCGACTGACCGGCCTTTGAGGCGCGACAGTCATGGAGCGCGTTCTTAAGGATTGCGATGTTCTAGGTATCGTCGCGCATATGCGGCGTTTTTCTTTCGATTTCAGACAGTGGGACTCCTTCGCGCTGCGCCTCTAGAACGATCCTGGTGACCAAAAACTCTTTGGCATCGCGAGCGGACGTGAACGCTTCACGTCTTCAATGTTACCTCTGGTCGGTACGGCAGCCATACGATCGTGGGACGCGTCTCGTCTGGTCCTTTGGGGCCGTGCAGCGCAATAATGGGTGGGATGGCATTCCGTCGTGTGATCTGGATTGTGCTCGACAGCGTCGGCATTGGCGAGATGCCGGATGCCGACAAATATGGCGACATCGGCAGCGATACGCTGGGCAATATCGCCAAACAGCGTACGCTGCATCTGCCGAATTTGTGCCGGCTTGGACTCGCGAATATCAAACCGTTGACTGGAGTCGCACCGGATGCTTCGCCGATGGGTTCCTTCGGAAAATGCACCCTCGCCTCGCCGGGAAAGGACACGACGACGGGGCATTGGGAAATGACTGGGATTCATCTCGAAAAACCGTTTCCGCTGTTCCCCCAGGGTTTTCCGCCGGAAGCCATGAATGAGTTTGAGCGGAGAATCGGACGCTCGACGCTGGGTAACAAGGCCGCATCGGGGACGGAGATCATCAAAGAGCTGGGCGAAGAGCACATGCTTACTGGATCGCCGATCGTATACACGTCGGCGGACAGTGTATTTCAAGTCGCGGCGCACGAGGAAGTGATTCCGCTTTTCGAGCTATATAAAATCTGCGAAACCGCACGCGACATTCTGCGCGGTCCCTATGAAGTGGGACGGGTGATCGCGCGGCCGTTCATCGGATTGCCGGGAGCGTTTACGCGCACTCCGAATCGTCACGATTATGCGGTTCCGCCGCCGAAGGGCATGCTGCTCGATCAGCTCGCCGCGCAGAATGTGGATGTATTCAGCGTCGGAAAGATTTTCGACGTGTTCCTGGGGCGCGGAATTCGCGAATACGAAAAGACCAAGAGCAATGCCGACGGGATGGCGAAAACGTTGGGCGCGATGGAAACCGTCGATCGCGGGCTGATTTTCGTGAACCTGGTCGATTTCGATCAGAACTACGGGCATCGCAACGACGTGGAAGGTTATGCTCGCGCGCTGGAGGAGGTCGACCAATGGCTTCCGTGCTTCGAAAGCAAGCTGCGCGACGACGATCTGGCGATTCTTACGGCGGATCATGGGTGCGATCCGACCACTCCGTCCACCGATCATAGCCGCGAATACGTGCCGCTGTTGACGTATGGAAAGCACGCGCGCGGTGGAGTGAACCTGGGCGTTCGCAAGACGCTTTCCGATATCGGCCAGACAGTCGCCGAGAATTTCGGGACCAAGATCACCCGCGGGGAGAGTTTTCTGTCAGCATTAAGTTAGTGGGGCAGGCTTGTAGTCTGCGGCGGACTTGAAGTCCGCCGGACTTGCGCCGGTTGCAAGCCGGCGCGCGGGCTATAAGCCCGCCCCACAGGGAGCGCCCTGATGAGACACGTTTTGGGGATCTTCGCACTGATCGCCGCGGCCGCGCAGGCTGGACCGAAAGTAATCGCTGTCGAGGTCGATGGCATCATTCATCCCATAACCGTCGAGATCATCGGCAATGCCATCGACCAGGCGCAGCGCGAAAATGCCGCGGCGGTGCTGCTGCGGCTGAATACGCCGGGCGGTCTGCTGGAGGCGACGCGTGAGATCACCTCGAAGATCGTCGCCGCGCGCGTGCCCGTCATTGCTTACGTGACGCCCAGCGGCGGGCGAGCCGCGTCGGCCGGCTTTTTTATTCTCGTGGCCGCTGACATTGCCGCGATGGCGCCTGGAACGAATACCGGCGCCTCTTCACCGGTCCTGATGGGCGAACAGATGGACCCGGTGATGCGCAATAAAATCGAGAACGACTCGTCGGCCTGGCTCCGCAGCATCGTCGTCAAGCGCGGCCGGAATGCGGAACTGGCGGAAGAAACGATTCGCAAAGCCAAAGCGTTCACCGAAAAAGAAGCGCTCGATCAGCATTTGATCGACTTCATTGCAGCGGATGAATTGCATTTATTCGCAATGCTCGATGGGCGCGAAGTAAGTCGCTTTGATGGGCGCAAAGAAACGCTGCACGTCGCCGGCGCTGAAGTGGTCGCGTACCACGCGTCGTCCCGCGAAAGAATTATTTCCACCATTGCCGATCCCAACATCGCTTTCATTCTGCTGGTGCTGGGCGCGCTGGGAATTTACCTGGAGTTCAGCTCGCCCGGGCTGATCGTCCCTGGAATCGCCGGAGGAATTCTGGCCCTGCTGGGACTCTCCGGGCTCGCCGTGCTGCCCATCAACTGGATCGGCGCAGCGCTGCTGATTCTGGGCGCGTCGATGTTCGTTCTGGAGGCCAAATTCGCGACGCACGGCCTGTTGGGCAGCGGCGGAACCCTGGCGCTGGTGCTGGGCGCGCTGTTGTTGATCAATGGTCCACCGGAAGTGCGCATTCACCTTTCCACTGCGCTGGCCGTGACCATCCCGTTCGCCCTGATCACCATGTTTCTGGTCACGCTGGTGGTGCGCGCGCGCGCCAACAAGGCGCTCATGTCGGACGGCGGCTTGCTGAACGAAATCGGGGAAGCGCGCACGGCGCTCGCCCCGGCGGGAAAAGTCTTCGTGCATGGCGAATATTGGGACGCGATCTCCGCAGCGCCTGTCGATGCCGGAGGCGAGGTCCGCGTGGTGGCCGTCGATGGCATGAAACTCCGCGTCGAGCCCGCCGAATCCAAGCGATGAATTCAAGCTATGACACGCTTCGGTGAGCATGCCGTAGTGATCGGCGGCAGCATGGCGGGACTTCTCGCTGCGCGCGTTCTTTCGGATCGCTACGCGCGTGTCACCCTGATTGATCGCGATATGTTTCCCGCGGTTGGCGAACAGAGGCGCGGCGTTCCGCAAGGTGTTCACACGCACGCTTTGCTCTTCGGCGGCCGGCGAATCATGGATCGGCTGTTCAGTGGGCTCAGCGAAGAATTGCTCTCGATGGGCGCCAATCGCGATGCGGGTACTGATCGCTAACCTACGCGGGTGAGTACTCCTTCAGACGCCATCGCTCGTCATCTACAATTTAGGTTCATCATGCGATGTCGAGCGCCGCTGGCGTTAGGCCTGATTTTATGTTTCCTTGGCATGCCGCTGCTGAACGCCGCGACGGTGGGCAGTGGCGCACCGGATACCTCCATCTCGCTCGCCTTCGCCTACGCCTGGGGACGCGGCGGGTTCAACCGGCTGGTCTCTGACCCGAGCGATAACGTGATCAAATTCGGAGCCAGTGGGCTGATCCAGCATTTTCCTTCCGTCTCGAACTCGGCAGTGACACTAGCCCTGGTCAAACCCGATCTCACGGATGTCTCGAACGTCATGCAAGTGCAGGCGTCGATGTATGCCTACTACAACAGCCAGTCGGTCGCGATCGTCGGATATCCCACCAACGACACGCTCGACTGCCCGGGTCTAAAGTCGCCAGGAAACACGCTGAATTCCTGCCAGTGGCAGCCATTTACGAATGATTATGCGCTGTTCGTCTATGCCCTTCCGCTATTCACGGGCTCGCAGAATTTCGCTACCCGCGATCCATTTTTTACCAAGTGGTCGGCGTTTGGAGGAATCAGCGGGCTCGGTCCCACAGCCTCGGCCGAAACCATGGTGACCAGCCAGTACGGGCCGCAGGCTACTTTCCAGACCTTCGATCAGGGCGCGATTTACAACATCACTTCTGGAGTCTTGACGGGCCGGCTCCTCGCCGTGAAAGAGCCTGTTTACGATCTGTACGTGGCCCAGGGCGGTCAAGGCGGCACGATGGGACTGCCGGTCACAGAGGAGCTAGTTGCTGCGAACGGCATGATCCAGCAAACCTTCGAAGGCGGAGCGATTCAATACAATCCGGCGACGGGAATCGCGGTTCTGCTGCCGCCAGTTGCTTCCATTACGCTGGCTCCTGTGGGCCCGCTCCATCTGAACGCGGGCGATACAGCGGTGGTACAGGCGTCGCTATTCTCGTCCACGGCGGGATTGCTGACCGATCGCACCGTCGCGTGGAACACCACCAACGGACAGGTCGCGCAGGTTCAACCGAATGGTCTTTCGGCGACGATCAAAGCGGTAGGACCGGGAACCGCGTCGATCACCGCGAGCTCGGGCGGGAAAACGAGCGCGCCCCTCATTGTCACCGTGACGTCGGTCTGCTGCCAGATCGGTGAAGGCGCCCCGACCTCGTCGATCCAGCAGGCGTTTCAAAACGCCGTGACGCGAAACACGCTTACGGTCCAGCTTCCCGCCGCATCGCCGGTTTCGCGCGTCGGAAATGGATATGTGCAGCAACTTCTGGGTACCGGCCCGACGCCGGTTTCGTATTTAGTCGCGGTGCCGGACGGTTCGATCGCAGGATACGTGCTTTCGGGTGCGATTCTCGCGGCTTACACGTCGCTCGGCGGGCCGGCGGAATTGCTCGGATATCCGCTCGCGGACGCGACTCCAGGAGGACGCCAGATTTTTCAGCAAGGTGCGCTCGCGGGAAGTCCGGTGCAACTCGTCAGCGGAGCGATTCTGACCAAATGGGCGAGCCTCGGATACGAAGCGGGCGTCGCGGGTTTGCCCACATCGGCGGCCAATTCGTTTCAGACTTTCAGCGGAACATCGGGAAACGTACAGTCGTTCCAGAGCGCGATGATCGTGGCTCCGGCGATCGGCACGCTCGCCGGCCAAGCATTCGCCATTAGCGAACCAGTTCTCACGGCCTTTACGGCAAAAGGCGGCCTGACGGGGGACCTCGGCGCGCCTACGGATGACGAGCACAACGTCGGAGCCTTGCGGCAGCAGGATTTCGAAGGCGGGTACATCGACTACGTTCCCGGTACGACCGCCGCGACGTCGACCATTACGCCTCGGCAACCTGTCATCAGTGCGACGCCTGGAACAGTATTGAGCGGGACGCGTGTACACCTGGTGATCGGAGGATTTCAGAACGGCGCGACAGTTCGCGTTTCCCAGACCGGTCAGCCGGATTTCCTGGTGACGGTCGCCAGCGGTGCTTACGTGTGGGACGCCCTCGTGCCGGTGTCGGCTCAAAACGGCGTAGTTAACATCAAAGCGACCGACGTCGCGAGCAGCGCTTTCGCCCAAGGCTCGTACTCGATTCTCAGCGCGGCATCGTCGCCGTTGTCGGTATCCATCGTCTCCGGAGACCAGCAAACTGGAGCACCCGGCGCGCAGCTAGCTTCGCCTTTGGTTGTCGTGGTGCGCGATCAGAACGGCGATCCGGTAGCGGGACAGACTGTAGCGTTTGCGGCAGCGCCGCCAGGGGCACTGATCGCCCCAACCGCGATCACGGATGCGAATGGCCAAGCCAGCGCGACGTTGCGGCTTCCACTCTCGGAAGGAATCGCTCTGGCAACCGCGCAGGCCGGAAAACAAGTGGTGACCTTCAGCGCGAAGTCGGCCGCGTTTTCGCTGACCAATTTTCCAGCATTGTCGCAGGCGGTCGACGGCACTCTCGGCAATGGGACCGACAGCATCCGGCAGAAAGGCGCGTTGCTCACCGCGGCTGCGTCGATCCTGCGGTATCACCAGATGCGCGGCGAGCTTCCGCAGCCGAACGGCTTGGCTGATCCCGCCACGCTGAACACGTTCCTCAAAGCGTTTTGCGTTTTCGACGCGCAGGCCAATTCGATCTGCGACGGATTCCTCACCTTCGGCACGAGCACCGAGCAAACGGTCAACCTGTGGCGGCTGGGAGCGTTTGTCGGAGGCTCGGTGGATGTACAGGTCGAGCAACTCGATCTCAACGTCGCACGCGATCTGGTAGCGTCAGGAACGCCGGTGTTGTTGGCGCTTGCGTTCGTACCCGAATTTCCGTCACTAACTCCGCCCACGTTTCTATATGGATCCCACTATGTGGTCGCGACCGGAATCGCGGGTGATGGCAGCATCGTAATCGCCGATCCGGCGCTCACCTACACCAACCTGAACAGCTACAGTCAATTCAGTTCGGGTGGTAATGCCTTGGCGGTGCGACTTACGTCCGTCCTGCATCTCACGCCGCAGGCGCCCGCGTCGTCGGGATTTCTGGTGGCAACGAACACGGTGGCTTCGATCTCCTCTGTGGCTGGAACGTGCGGCAATGTCATGTGGGTCGCGGGTATCGCTGCGTCGTTACCCGTAGCGCAGCCCGCCAGCTCCGCGGGCCAGCTGTTCTTTCAACAGTGCGACGGTGCGCGCAATTTGTATGAGCTTGATGTGAACGCCCAAAGTCCGTTCAATGGATCCTTCACCGACCTCTCCGCTAACGCCGCCCGCATCGTCCTGGACGCTCCCGCTTCCACGTCTTCTCTACTCAGGCACAACGGCACCAAGTGGAACGTCGGTCCGGTATCGACCAGCATCTCGACGTCAGGCGTGATCAACCCCGCGAGCCTCACCACTCAAGTCGCTCCCGGCGGATTTGTTTCGATCTACGGCGCCGGCTTGTCGAACGCCACCAGCGTGCAGATCAACGGCGAGCCTGCCAACATCGTTGCCGCGCTCTCGTTCCTGGTGAACGCAGTTGTTCCGCTTGACATCGCGCCTGGCACGGCGACGCTTAGCGTGACCTCGCCACACGGCAGCGCGCAACAGAGTATCACGATCTCAAACGTCGCCCCCGCAATTTTTTCCACGGGCGCCGGACAAGCCGCGATCACCAATCTCAACAATTCGCTGAATACTCCCGCGAATCCGGCCTCCCGCGGCAGCGCTATTGTAATCTACGGCACCGGATTCGGCGCAGTTTCGACCAGCGGAGGATTCAGCCGCGCCGTCGACCCAGTGACTGCGGTGATCGGCGGCGTCGAAATCCCGGCGTCGTTCGCGGGGTTGACTCCCGGAGTGCCTGGCCTCTACCAGGCGAACATTGTGCTGCCCTCGACGCTTCCACCCGGCCTCTCGCTTCCGTTGTATCTGAAGCAGGGCGGTGAGGTGAGTAATACGGTTACCGTCGCAGTCCAGTAATTGCATTTTCCCTCGAGGTACGGCTGCTGAGAATCTCTAGAAGCCTCGAAGGTACTCGAACATCTGGTGCAAAGCCTGGGCCCGATGGCTGACTTGCATCTTTTGTTCATCCGTCGCCTCTCCGAAAGTGCATCCGAATGGCTCATGATAGAACAGCGGATCGTAGCCGAATCCATGCGGGCCGCGAGCCTGGTCAATAATCTGGCCCTCCACTGTCCCGCGGAAAGTTTTCACCATGTGGCCGTCCTGCACCAGCGCAATCACGCACACAAATCGCGCCGACCGGTTTTCGACGCCATGAAGCCGCGCGAGAAGCAGCGTGTTATTGTCGCGATCGGTCGCATCCGGTCCCGCGAATCGCGCGGAATGCACGCCGGGCTCTCCGCCCAGCGCGTCCACTTCCAGGCCGGAATCGTCCGCGAACAGCCATCCCTGCGTTTGTGCGCCATAGTACAGAGCTTTTAAACACGCGTTCTCTTCGAACGTCGCGCCGTGTTCTTCGGGCGGGGCCGCGGAGATCGCGCGAATCTCAAAATCCGGAGCCGCCATTTGGAACTCGCGCAGCTTTCCACGGTTCGAAGTCCCGCAATACAGAATCATTCGAAACTTCGCTGTAGCGCGATCAGTTCCTGAATCCCTTGGCGGCCAAGCGCCAGCAGGCTCGCCAACTGCTGGTCGTCGAACGCGGTCTTCTCGGCGGTCGCCTGCAATTCGACGAATCGCCCGGAGCCCGTCATCACCACGTTCATATCGACTTCGGCTTGAGAGTCTTCCTGGTAACACAGATCCAGCATGGGGACTCCGCCGACTACGCCGACGCTGGTCGCAGCAACGCAATCGATGAGTGGTGATTTTTTGAGCGCCCCGAACTTGACGATCTGGCGCAGCGCCGTGGCCATGGCGATGTAGGCCCCCGTGATCGCTGCCGTGCGCGTTCCGCCGTCGGCTTGCAAAACATCGCAATCCAGGATCACGCTCCGCTCACCGAGCACGGTCATATCGACCACCGATCGCAGCGACCGGCCGATCAGCCGCTGAATCTCCATGGTACGTCCCGATGCCCGGCCCTTCGAAACCTCGCGTGGCGTGCGCGTCGCCGTGGCGCGCGGCAGCATCGAGTATTCGGCTGTCACCCATCCCTTGCCGCTGCCCCGCAGAAAGCCCGGGACCGTATCTTCGATGGAAGCCGCGCACAGCACGCGCGTGTTCCCTACCTCGATGAGCACGGAACCTTCGGCGGTCATCAGATAATCCGTAGTGATTTTCACCGGCCGCATTTGGCCGGGATTGCGTTGATCGACTCTCATTTGGCTCCCGATTTGAGGGTTTCGTAAAACAGCAGCATGATCAGCGCGAATCCCGTGAGTATCAGGATCGCGCAAGGAATCAGGCCGCGATTCGAGCGGACCGGAGCGGTTTTCCGCGATCCGGCCGGTTTGAATTTCGCCATAACCTATCTTCGTGCGCCCTTCTTGGACACGCCTTTTTCCATGGCGCGATGCTGTGTGGCCGCTTGGCGGAAGAATTCATCGAGCGCACGCAGGGATGTCTCCTCCATGTCGCGCAAGTTGATCGAGACGACCGCGCGTCCGCGTTCCGCCAGCGCCATCTGCGTTGCCAGAAACTGGGCGCGATGATAGTCGGCGGGCTCTCCACCGCCGGCAACGAGAACCGTGGAAAAACATTTTCCATGGCCAATGATCATTTCATGGTAAGAATGATTCATCGCCGGACCTTCGTAGACGTCCACCGGAACCTTCAGCGTCGCGCGGAACAGTTTTTCAGCCGCCCGGTCGAGCACCGCGCGAAGCCTACGCCCTCGCGCCGAATAACGCGTATCGCCGAAGAAAGTTAACTCGCCGTATTCGAACGGAACCTGCCGCAGCAGCGCTGCGTAGATGGCCGGTGCAGTCATCCCCTGTATTTCGATTTTATGATCCAGCCGGTCCCAACGCAGCGTCACGCGTCCGCGCCAGATCGCAGATCGCGGCGACTCCTCGGTGCGGCGCCACTCTTTGGTTCTCCCGATTCCGCCGGCACGCTCTGCCTCGCCGTAGAGCTTGTTTGCAATCGACTTGTACAATTCCACGTTCGGCTGCGTAACGAAGTTGATCTTTCGCAGCCACGCCAGACCGAATACCGCGTAATGAATAAACTGCATGTAACACGAGAGCGACGCCGAAGCAGGAACGGTGAGTGTCGCCATAGGATATCCGGCCCGCCGGAGCAGTGCAAGCTTCTCGGCAGGCGCATCCTTGGATTGCACCGCGAAGAATACGCGGTCCTGCCGCGCGTCGCGCGGTGGCCGGTAGTTGGTCATCCGAACCCGCTCGCCGACCACGATTTTGATCCCTTGTTCAGCCGATTTTCCAAGGCTCTCTTCGAAGTTCTGCTTAGTCCATAGTCCCGCACATTCCCACACGCTTGAAGCGAGGAAGGTTACTTTGTTACGGCCATTGAGTCCCTGGACATGGAGAAACGAGGCGAGCCTCCACGCGGTGTCGACGTCGTGCCGGGAAAGATTTGTGCCTGCAATCCACGCGCGCAAATCGACGCCTGCCAGCGCGAGAGGATACAGACTGCCGCGCGTCAACGGTCCGCTGTGGCGGCCTGCTGTGGTGTTCGCACCATCCAGCTGGAGCCCGATCCGGCGGCATCCCAGCGAGCTTGCGAATTTGTCCAACAGCGACCCGGGCAGGGTCATGCAATAAATGTTCGATCGGGCATCGACGCGGGCTGCATTAAATCGCGCCGCGATTCTTTGCAAATTGACCACCGGCTCGAACGACGTCATCCCCATCGCCATGCCGACCACCAAGGTGCGTTTCCACAATTCCGCTTCATCGAGCCCGCTGCGGCGTTTCATGTCGGCCACGATCGCGGTCAACTTTTCAGGATCGGTGGAATCCAGCAAGTAACATCGCGGCCCGCGGCGCAGCAGCCCCGCCGCCTGATACATCGCTTTATCTTCAGCCGATCCCCCCATTCCGGCCCAGACGAGAAAATGTAGAGGCTTAATGCGCGCCCGAATTTCCGCGATTTCAGCAGTGATTTGATCCGCCCATTCCGGATGTTGCACCGCCTGCCAGGCGAGTGAAAAAACTCCGTAACCATTCTTGACGACGCGGCCATTTTCGATTTCCGTGCCAATGGGAATCAGCGCCCCACGTGAAGGGTCGAGCGAAGCAATCCCCTTCCGCCGGATACGCGAATCGAGCGCGATAAGCCCGCCCAGTACGGACGAAGCCGTGAATCGGGCGAAGCAGCTTTCAGATTCGGGAGTGTCGTGGTGGAGCGAAAGGAGCAACCCTATTAGGTTTAACATAGGACCGCGCCCGAAGCGTCGCCGTGGCGGAATTTTCAGCGACGATAGTGGAATACAAGTCCCATCCCGGGCATTTTAATCAAAAGAGGCAAATCATGATTTCAATCCACCTAGTGCTGTTCGCCGTATCCGCTGGCGTCTTGCACGCACAACCCTCAGTGCTCGGCGAAGCTAGACAGGAATTCGATGAAGTGAGGAGCTTCATCTTACGCTCCGCCGAAAAGATGCCAGAAGAAAGCTACTCCTTCAAGCCCGCCCCGCGTGTAAGGACCTTCGGCCAGATCCTGGGACACATCGCCGAAGAGCAGTACCTGTTCTGCGGCACTGCGAAAGGCGAGCAGCGCGCCGCCGATGTGGAGGGAACCAAGACCTCCAAGGCCGACCTGATTGCGGCGCTCAGGGAAGCCTTCGCCTACTGCGACTCCGTCTATGACTCGCTCAACGATGCGACCGCGCTCCAAGTCATCGGAAGCGGCGCTAAGACGCGCACCCGGCTGAAGGTTCTATGGGGCAACACGATTCAGGACAATCTCCACTACGGCAACCTGATCACATATCTGAGGATCAAGGGACTCGTTCCGCCCTCGACCGAGGGCCAGTAACCTACATCTTTTCCAGCCGGTCGAGCAACTGGATCATCCGCGGCGCGACTTCGGTCCGTCCTCCGAAGCGGAACTCGTTGTAGAACGCAGTCAGATCGTGCACCAGTCCGGTCACATCGGACGCAGGCAGCACCCTGGCGAATTCTCCCGGCGTGAGCCACGGCGGCTTCTGGATGCCTCGCTTGGCCAGCAGCCGCAGCATGCGCTGATAGAGCAACGTCGCGTCTGAGGCGACGCCTTCGCCCCGCGCCAGCCTGCGTGTTCGCAATCGCCCGCCCCACCATCGCAGAATCGCCGGGCCATATAGCACCAGGAGGATCACCAAGCCTGCCAGCACAACGATCCACGGCGCGTATGCCACGCTCAGGCGCGCCGAATCCCTGAACCATTTCTTGAAATCGCCGAATGCATTGTTGAACCAGCCGAACCGCAGCCGCCGCGCCGATTCATCCATCCGCGACGCGAGCACCACCTGGCGCTCCAGATCGTAGCTCACCACCCAGTTTTGCCAGAACTGCTCGGCTGCATCGAAGAACAGCGCCAGCCGCGCGGAGATTCCGGTGCTCGCCGCCGACGGATCAGCCGGGGTCGGATCGAAAGTGGTCCAGCCGCGCCCGTTGATCCACGCTTCCACCCAGCTATGCGCGTCCGACGCCCGCACAACCTGCATGTGCGTCATGGGGTTGAAAACGCCACTTTGAAACCCCGTGACCACCCGCGACGGAATTCCCATGGTGCGCAGCATCACCGCCATGGCCGATGCGAAATATTCGCAATGCCCCTTTCTGCGCTCGAACAAGAAGTTCGCGAGCGGATCGGGCACCGCAGCGGGCAATAGTTCCAGCGTATAGCCGTAGTCGCTGCGCAAACGATGTTCCAGTTGCCGCGCGCGTTCCATCTCGCTGAGCGCGCCCGCGGTCATCTCACGCGCTAGCCGCGGGATCCGATCGTCCATGTCGGGAAGCTGCAGCAGATCCTCGCGCTCCCGCAGCGTGAGCGGTAGAGGCGTGGTGTGGACGTCCGCCATCTCGTCCTCAAAAAATCCGTTCACGCCGTACATCAAGCCGCCGTGGTAACCCGCGGGCAGGTTCACTTGGAACGATCCGCTGCGCCGCGCGAATCGCACCACGGGAAGATTGATGCTGATGGTCCGCGGCGTTCCCGCAATGAACAACATTTCCGGCGCGATTTCGTTGAGCTGCACGTAATAACCGATCACGTGCCCGGGACGTGTCGCGCCGCGATAGCTGGTGTTAACGATCAGTACGCCGCGTTCCACCACCAACGGGATTTCCATGACTGGCGCCGGATTGTCCCAGCGCCTTCCGTCGAACCGGCTCAACGCCGCGCCACGCCAGCGGACTGACATCAAGCCGTCTCCCGGCGGATCGGTTTGGATATGCATCACCGCTGCCGAATTGCGCTTAATCTCGCCGATTTGTCCCAGCGTGATGCCGTTCGCGAAACCGGGCATGTGGTACCGCTGCGGCACGAATCGTTCGAGAGCCGCGCGCGCAGTGCGCGGAAGAATGAAGAACATCCCCGCCGTCATCACCAGAATTCCGGTGAACAGAAATGTGGCGAGGATACTTAGCCGCCGCGGAAAGGCGCGTAATCCGCCGCGCACCACCGCTCGGCGCAATTGCGACGACCGCCGCACTTCACCGCTCGAAAAAGCCGCAATCGACAGCAACAGGAACAGGACTAGATAGCCAAAGAAACTCAGGCTCGCGGAAAGCACGGCCGCCGCAAGCAGCTCCATCACGGCGATCATCTTGACGTAGGTGTAGTCACGATTGGTCTTTGCCGTCAGGATTTTCATGACGGCCAGGAAACACACCAGGTGCACGATCGCGGTGAGAAACGAGGCCGAAATGAAGAAGTAATCGATCGGCCAGAATCCGATGTACAGCAGCGTGAGCACCGCCACCGTGCGATTGGAAAACTGAAACTCGATCACCCCCGCGACCATCAAGCCGCGCAGGCACAGCCCCAGCAGGGTCAACGTCGCTGTCGGCCAATCGAGATACCCCGATCCAACTACCGCGAAGTAGCCGGCCGCCAGCATCCCCAGCAGCGAAAACTCGAAGAATCGATCGACCACCCGCGGAGCCGCAGGCGCCGGAATCGAGCCCATGCTTTTATATTAGCGGCGAATCAGTTCGCGCCGGTTTTCGGGCTCGCTTCGCCTTTCAGGAACTTCAGCAGCGGCGGATAGAACATGTCGGGATCCTGCAAGTGCGGCACATGCCCCAGGCCCGGCAGCATCACGATCTCCGCTCCAGGAATCGTGGCGGCGATGTGCTTCGATCGCTCGGCGTAATCCGGCGTGTCCTTATCCCCACCCAGGATTAGAGTCTTCACTTTGATCTTCGGCCAGTCCGCATCCACCGGATCGAGATACAGCATCTGTTGATAGATCGACCGGACCATCGCCAGCCGCGGCCAATCTCCCGAAAGGGTGGGCGCATAGAGAATCCGAACGTATTTGTCATATTCCGGTTTCCATGTCCCGGGAGGAAAATAGCGATGGATGTTCGCGTTGAACCCGCCCCAAAGCTGATCCTGACTCGACGCCATGGTGCGCTTATAAGCGTCGTCGGCGCTTCCCCACGGACGCTCATAGCGTGGATCTTTCAACCCGATCTGGTTGTAGATCACTGCTTTCTCGGTGATGTCCGGGAACGATGCCGCAAAGCGCGTCGCCAGCATCCCGCCCATGGAATGCCCGACAATCATGACTTTCGTAATGCCGAGCGACGTCAACAGTTTCCGCGAGTTCAGCGCCATGTCGTGAAAATTGTACGGAATAACGGGCTTTGACGATCTTCCGAACCCAATCTGATCCGGCACCACCACGCGGAATCCTTCCTTGCGCAATACGTTGATGGGACCTTCGAAATAAAACCCGCCGAAATTCATCCCATGGAACAGCATCACCGTATGGCCATTCGGAGTTGCTTCCGGCGGCACGTCCATATACGCCATGCGCACGTCCTGACCGTACATCGTGATCGGCATGTAGTGCACTGGATAGGGATACGGAACATCGTCGTACGTGATGCTGCCCGGCTGGACGTCGGTGGGCGCCTTAGCGGCATCGCCCCCGCGCCCCTGCGCGCCCAACGTAGCCGGAATCAGAAACGCCAGACAAACCGTCACAACGAAACCCACTCTTGCCATGACCAGAAAGAAACCTCCGCAGCCCATCATACGGCAATTCCACCGTGAAAGAACACGATCTGCGTATCTACATCGCTGTTGCGACCACGCTGGCGGTGTCTGCGCTCGCCGCGTGCATCGCACCCGCGTGGCGGGCTTCGCGCGTCGATCCCGCCATGACACTTCGTAGCGAATAGCAGCGATTCCGTTTCGTGGCGCACGCACTCGTGCGTGCCGCGTCGAGACTTATCTCGACGCCATGACGAACGGTTGTATCGGGCGGCCCGAGTACGGGCGTCCTTTGTACGTGCGAAAATGAGGTTTCGACGTGCCAGAACCCAATCTCGACCAGCGGTTCACGGAACTTCGCTGTATTGTCGATGATGAGATCGTGCGAACGCTCGTCGCGCCGCTTCTCAAAATCCTTCACGCCCGACCATTGTGGCTGCTCGCCATCGCGATCGCTGCGGCGGCCGCTACGGATCCGCTTGCCGATCTGAAAACTGCCGCTGCCGCGTTCGACTCCCGTCGCTTCACCGCCGCCATCGCCGCGCTCGAACCGCTGGGAAAGCGCTTGCCCCTGCTCGGCGATTATGTCGCTTGGTATCTAGCTTCGTCGCAATTCGAATCGCAAAATTATGCTGCGGTTCCGAGATCGCTCGAACCGGTTTGGAGACAGACTCCGCCTTCGCCGCTCGCCTCGCGAGCCGTTTTGCTGGCCGCGCGCGCCTACGGACAAAACGGAGAAACCACACAAGCCGTCGACATCCTGCGCAAGAATTACACGACGCTCGCGCAGCCCGCGGGCGACCTCGCCATGGCGAACGCTTTTGCGGCCGCGGGCGATTCCGTCAGCGCTGCAGTCTATTTTCAGCGCGTCTACTACGGCTTCCCGCTCTCCGGCGAATCCACGCAAGCCGAAACCGAAATGGTAAAACTCAAGGCCAAACTCGGCGACGCGTATCCTCCTTCGATGCCCAACGCCATGCTCGCGCGAGCGTTCAAACTGCTCGACGGGAAAAATCCCGCGCGCGCCCGCAAGGAGCTGGAGTCGCTGGTTCCTCAACTCGGCGGCGCTGAGCGCGATCTGGCTCGCGTCCGCATCGGCGTGGCGGACTACGACGCTAAGGAAACGCTTCAAGCGCAGCGCTACTTCAAGTCGCTCGAAATCTCATCCCCCGAGCCCGATGCCGAGCGTCTCTGCTATCTCTCGGAGTGCGCCCGCCGTCTGAAAAATCAGGAAGAAGTTCACGCGACGCTCGAAAAGTTAGGGCGGCTCTATCCGCAATCCAAGTGGCGTCTACAAGCACTGGTGGCGGACGCCAATTTCCATCTGATCGAAAACGAGCTGGACACCTACGAGCCGCTGTACCGCGCTTGCTACGAATCATTTCCCAAGGAGCCGCAGGCCGCGATTTGCCACTGGAAGGTCGCCTGGGGCCACTACATGCGGCGCCGTCCGGACGCAGTTGAAATGTTGCGCGCCCATTTGCGCATGTTCCCGGCGTCCGAGGATGCCTCCGCCGCGCTGTACTTCCTGGGCCGCACCGCCGAAAGCGCCAACGACCCCGCGAGCGCCCGCGCTTACTATGACGAAATCGTCCACGAATATCCCAACTACTACTACACCGTGCTGGCGCGCGAGCGGTTGACTCAGGTTTCCGCCGCACCGTCCCCTTTGGTGAATGCATTCCTCAAGACCATCGCGTTCCCTATGCGGGTCCGGACGCCGAATTTCGAGCCCAAAGCCACCGCGAAAACCCGCATCGAACGCGCCCACATGCTGATCGCCGCCGGACTCGACGAAATGGCCGAAGGCGAGCTGCGTTATGCCGCGCAGAACGAGGATCAGCCCTACGTCATCTCCATCGAGCTGGCCACGCTCGCCACTCGCCGAACTGGTCCCGATCAGGCCATGCGTTTTATCAAGCGTTACGCCAGCGGTTATCTTTTTTTACCGCTTGAATCCGCACCGCAGGATTTCTGGAAGCTTGCGTTTCCCATTCCCTATCGCGCGGACCTGGAAAAATACGCGAAACAGAACGGTCTGGATCCGTTCCTGATGGCGGCGCTGATCCGCCAGGAATCCGAGTTCAATCCGAAAGCGGTTTCGTTGGCGAACGCCCGCGGGCTCACCCAGATCGAGCCAGCCACGGGCCGCGAGCTGAGCCGCCGCCTCAAGGTGACACCATACTCGACGCCGCGCTTGTTCCAACCCGCTGTCAGTCTTCAACTCGGGTCCTATTACTTAAAGTCGATGGCGGACCATCTGAATGGCCACTGGGAAGCCGCCCTGGCTGCCTACAACGCAGGGCTGTCGCGAGCCCATGCCTGGCTCAGTTGGGGCGATTTCCGGGAACCTGCCGAGTTCATCGAGACTGTACCGTTCACCCAAACCCGCGGCTATATCCAGACAGTGCTTCGTAATGCCGACGTCTATCGCCGCCTCTACGGCCAACCCGCCCCGCGGGCATCCACACGGCCGTAATAATTCGGTCTCCGGCCCGTCTTAAGCGTAGAATGATTACAAGGACGGCTATGTATACTTTCCGAGCTATCTTATTGACAACGCTTCTGACGGGCTCCACGGCTCTCGCTTCAGTCGATTCCGGCCTTCTCAACCTGGTCATGCCGGATGCCAAGATCCTCTCCGGCGTGCAAGTCGACCAGACCGTTCTCTCGCCGTTTGGCCAGTATATTCTCAATCAGATACAGCCTAGCGATCCGGGATTCCTGACGTTCATTTCGAGCACCGGATTCGACCCGCGCCACGATCTTCGCCAGATCCTCGCCGCCACTTCGGCCACCAGCAATTCGGGTCTGGTGCTGGGCCGAGGCACCTTCCAAGTCGCACAGATCATTGGGGCAGCGACCGCTCAGGGCGGAACTGTGACCTCCTATAACGGCATCAATATCATTACCGGACCCGGCCAAGGCTCGGGTGCGGTGGCCTTTCTCGATGGCGGTACCGCCGCGATGGGAGATCTCGCTTCGGTTCAGGGCGCGATCGATCGCCGCTCTGCCTCCAAGTCCGCAGCCGATCCGGCGCTGATCCAGAAGGCGCAGGACGCGAGTAGCACCAATCAAGCCTGGTTCGCCACCACCAGTCCGCTGTCCGACTTTCTGAATGGGAAGCTCGGCAACAATACGAATCTGAACAACCTCTCGCAGAACAACCTGTTTCAGAGCGTCCTGCAAGCTTCGGGCGGCGTGAATTTCGCCTCAGGCGGTGTCGTGATCACTGCTGATGCGGTCACAGCATCCACTCAGAACGCTCAGGCCCTGGTCGACATTGTGAAGTTCCTGGTCAGTATGGTTCCAGTCAACAATCAGCAGCTTAAATCGCTTGCCGATGCCACCACGGTTGCCGCCAATGGAGCAGTGGCGCACATTAGCCTCGCTCTCACCGAGATACAGGCCGAGCAACTCTTTACGTCGGCGCCAAGGAAGACTGCGGCAGCCCGGCGGAACTGATCCGCTAAAAGTGCAGCTTGGCTGCGAATCCGAAATCGCAAGGATTCCCGGCCGTCGTAACGCTTCCAAAAGCGCGAGGCGACGCCGTGACATTCTTTCCGTTCCACTACAATTGAATTTCATGAGCGTGATCATTACCGGCGCGGGTGGGGGACTAGGAACCGCTGTCGCTAAAGCTTTCGTCGCCACTGGCGCCAAAGTGATCGGCGTCGAGCGCCATTGGCGCGACCCGATGGCGTTCGTCACCATTCAAGCGGATCTGACCACCGCGGACGGCTGCGAGACGATGGTCGCCCAAGCCCTGGAACATGGACCGATCGAGGCGCTGGTCCACTTGGTCGGCGGTTTTGGAGGCGGCGCCGCGATCTCTGAAACCAGCGACGCCACTTGGGATCTGATGATGAACGTCAATCTGCGCGCCGCGTTTCTGACCCTGCGAGCGGTGCTCAAACCGATGACGCGGGCGAAGCGCGGAAGCATCGTGGCCATCGGTTCGCGCGCCGCTGTCGAGCCCATGCCCAACTTCGCTGCCTACGCGGTGGCCAAGGCTGGACTGGTCGCGCTGATCAAAAATGTCGCCGCGGAAACCAAGGATTCAGGCATCACCGCCAACGCAGTGTTGCCCAGCGTAATCGATACGCCCGCCAATCGCAAAGCCATGCCGCAGTCCGATTTCTCGCGCTGGGTCGCTCCGGAATCGATCGCGAAGCTGCTGGTGTGGCTCGCATCCGAGGAAAGTTCGGACGTCAGCGGGGCGGTCATTCCAATCTACGGGAGGGCCTGATGAAAAAACTCACCGATTCGGAAATCTCAGCGGCGCTCACGCCGCTTTCCGGCTGGAGCGTGAAAGAGGGCAAACTGCATCGCGAATACAAGTTCGCTGATTTCCCGCACGCCTTCGGATTTATGGCCACTGCCGCTCCGTCGATTGAGAAAATGGATCATCATCCCGAATGGTCCAACGTCTATAACCGCGTTGCGGTAGACCTGACCACACACGACTCGGGCGGAATTACGCAAAAGGACGTGGACCTGGCGAAGCTCCTGGAAGGCATCGCGAAAAAACTGTCATGAGCGTCGAGATTTGTGGGGCACGCACTCGGCGTGCCGTATTCGCAATCGTGCGAACACCGTTTTTTATCTTCCTATCCATCCAGGCTGCCTACGCGCAGCAGTTCTCAGGCTCCCCCGCGCTCGATTCCGCCGTCGAACAAGCCGTCCACGACACTCTCATCCCCGGCGCAGTCCTTATCGTGGGACATGACGGAAAAATTCTTCATCGCAAAGCCTACGGCCAGCGCGCACTGATTCCCGCGCGCGAGCCGATGACCGTCGACACCATCTTCGACGCTGCCTCGCTCACCAAAGTGATCGCCACCACGTCCGCGGTTATGAAGCTGTTTGAAGACGGGAAAATCCGTCTCGCCGATCCGGTGACTACGTATCTCCCCGAATTTCAAGGCGGCAAGAGCGACATCACCATTCGCGATCTGATGACGCATTTTTCCGGACTCCGTCCAGACCTCGACCTGGAGCCGCCCTGGTCCGGATACGAAACCGGCATCGGCCGCGCCCTCGCCGAAAAATCCGCGGCTCCACCCGGCGTGCGATTCGTGTACAGCGACATCAACTTCGAGCTGCTGGGCGAGATCGTGCGCCGGCTCAGCGGCAAGACCCTCGACGTCTATACTCACGAAAAAGTTTTCGAGCCGCTGGGCATGAAAGAAACCATGTTCAAGCCGCCCGCTGCGTTGCGCAGCCGCATCGCGCCTACCGAAATCGATCCGGCCACCGGTGCCCCATTGCGCGGCGTCGTCCACGATCCCACCGCTCGCTACATGGGGGGCGTCGCGGGCCACGCCGGCCTTTTCACCACCGCTGACGATCTCGCCAAATTTGTCGAGATGATGCTGCACCTCGGTAGCCCCGTCTTTTCCCCGCTCACGGTTCGAAAATTCACGTCACCCGCCTCGCCGCCCGATCAACCGATTCTGCGCGGGCTCGGGTGGGACATCGATTCGAGCTATTCTTCCAACCGCGGCGAGTTGTTTCCGATCGGCTCCTACGGTCACACTGGATTCACCGGCACGTCCATCTGGATCGATCCTTCGACGAAATCCTATGTGATCCTCCTCGCCAATTCGGTGCATCCACAGCGGGGGAAGAATCTGAGCGCGCTGCGTTCGCGCGTCGCGACCATTTCCGCCGCGGCCATCGGAGTCGACGCTCCAGGCGTCAGCGTGGTCGGATACAACGAAACCGGCGGCTCGCGCCGCATGATCGCGCCCAATCACAACGTGCTCACCGGACTCGACGTGCTGGAGCAGGACCACTTCGCGGCGTTGAAGGGAAAACACGTCGGCCTGATTACGAATCACACCGGTTTCGATAGGGCGGGGAAGCGCAACCTTGACGTCATGATCGCCGCCGGCATCAGGATCACGGCGGTATTTTCCCCCGAACACGGAATCACCGGCAAAGAGGATCGCCAAGATGTTGCCGACACCAAGGATTCCATCACCGGTCTGCCCATCTGGAGCCTGCACTACGACGGCCGGTATCGCATGACCCCCGAAATGCTGCACGACGTCGACACGCTGGTCTACGACATTCAGGACGCCGGGGCTCGATTCTACACCTATTCCTGCACCATGCTCTATGCGCTCGAAGAAGCCGGCAAGGCGAAGCTCCCCTTTTACGTACTCGATCGGCCCAATCCCATCACCGGAGTCCACGTTGAAGGTCCGGTGCTCGAGCAGAATTTGCAGAGCTTCGTCGGCTGCTATCCCATGCCGGTTCGTCATGGCCTTACTTTCGGCGAACTGGCCACCATGGCCAACGCCGAACGAAAACTCAACGCCGATCTGCACGTCATAAAAATGAAGAATTGGCAGCGTGGCGACTGGTTCGATTCCACCGGTCTCACCTGGACCGATCCGTCCCCCAACATGCGTAGCCTGAATGCCGCGACCTTATATGAGGGCGTCGCAATGCTGGAAGCGTCCAAGAACTATTCGGTCGGCCGGGGCACGGACGCTCCGTTCGAGCAGATCGGAGCAGATTGGATGCGTGGAACGGAATTAGCGCAGTTCCTGAACGCGCGCTCCATCCCCGGCGTCCGCGTTTACGCCACGCGGTTCCAGCCTTCCGCGTCGAACTTCAAGGGAAAGCTGATTGACGGCGTTCGCTTTGTAGTCGTGAATCGTGAACAGTTCGATTCGGTTCGGCTCGGTCTCGAAATCGCCTATGCTCTCGAAAAACTCTATCCCGGTAAGATCGATTTCGAGAGTTGCCGTTTTCTGATCGGCAATCGGGCGGTGATCGACTCGATGAAAGCCGGGGAAGATCCGCGATCGATCGAGCAGCGGATCGAAGACGGGATCAAAACCTTCCTGGATCGCCGTCAGGCTTATCTCTTATATTGATCTTAGGGTTTCATCCTAAGTCTCGGCGCTAATTCCACTGTATTTGACCCACACAGTACGGCCAATTGAACCCAGCACGTCTTTTTCAGATGTAGCTATTTCGTTCCATTACTTCTAGATTCGCCGGGTTTACGGTGCTCGTCTACTTAACGGCAGACATCCTGTATATGCCAAACGGCACTAAGACCCTTATAAAAGCAGATCTTGACAGGCTGACGTGAAAACGGCGACAATTGCGTCAGTCTTGCTTTCGAGTCACGTTTTAGAGCTGTGAGGATTTTAACCGGAATGAAACGATTACTACAACTGTGTCCATTCATTTACCTAGTCCTGGTACTCATGGTCCGTACGACTTTTGCCCAGGCCCCTGTGGGAACGATTTCGGGAACCGTCGCCGATGAGACCGGCGCGGTCATTCCAAACGCCAACGTTGTCGTCAAGAACGTATCCACCGGAATTGAGCGCCAGACGACTTCGGGCGCCGATGGACGGTATAGCGCCCCGGCTCTCGCCGCGGGCCAATACGAAATTCGGGTGGAAGTGAAGGGCTTCCGGACCGTGGTTCGTCAAGCGACCGTAGAAGTCGGTTTGACTACGACTGCGGATCTGCGGATGCCTATCGGTCAGACCACGGAAGTAGTCAACGTCGAAGCTGCCACCGCGCAGATCGAATATGAGAAGAACTCGATCGATGGCGTCGTGGGACGCACCAAGATCGAAGGACTCCCCCTGAACGGCCGCAGCTACATGCAACTCGCTTCGGCGGAGCCTGGCGTGCGCATCAACACCAGCGGCACGTCGCAGTACAACTCGCAGTTCTCGGTTTCGGTTCTCGGCGGCGACGCCGGCAAGACCGCGATCAGCGTCGACGGCGGCCCCGTTCGCGATCGCATTGAAGGCTCCGGCTCCTCCATGAACTTTTCGCAGGAAGTGGTGCAGGAGTTCCAGCTTTCCGAAGTCAATTTCGATCTGTCGACCGACATCACCAGCGTGGGCTCGATCAACATCGTGACGCGGTCGGGTGGCAACGATTTCCATGGCAGTGGATACTTCTTCTTCCGCGATCACAACATGGCCGCGTATCCCGGACTCGCGCGTACCACCAAAGATCCCTTCTTCGCGCGCCGCAATCCCGGCTTCTGGCTGGGCGGTCCCATCAAGAAGGACAAAGCGTTTTTCTTTTTCAATTACGAATATCAGAACCAGTTGCAAGCGGTGACCGTGCAACCCGATCTGCCCTCGCTTGCTCCGCTGGCGGGCAGCTTCGGCAGCCCCTACACCGGCAAGACGCTCAGCCTGCGAATCGACTACAAGCTTTCGGCGAACCACAACCTCTTTGTCCGCTACTCCCATGACGGAAACCAAGCCTTCGGCCCCGGCGGCAATACTCCGGTGGCACCTTCAGCGTGGCTTCGGAACGTGAACTGGGCGGATCAAAGCACCATGGGCGTCACCAGCACTCTGAAGCCGACACTGGTCAACGATTTCCGTTTCTCCTATAACTTCTGGAGCAACCGCAACTTGTTTCCGAACTCGAGCGACTGCGCCAATTGCGTGGGCCTCGGATTCCCCGGCCTGACGTTCGTCGGCAGCTCGCTTGGTACTTTCGCCGGCGACACGCTGAACGCTACCCAGGGACGCGACCTCCGCGACTTTACCTGGACCGACAATCTTACTTGGCAGAAGGGCGCGCACCGCCTTCGATTCGGCGGTGAGATCGGCCTACAGCCCGGCACGGGGTTCTGGGGCTATTGCGACCCTGGTTGCGAAGCCGTGTACAGCCCGGAGTTCCTGACCAGCCAGCTCACACCGGCCGGCGTGGCTGCCTTCTTCCCGAATCTCCCCAAGACCATCAGCTCGAATGCAGACATCCTGAATTTACCGTTCGTCACGACATCGACGGTGCTCGGCGTCGGCGATCCGAGCCAGCCGCCTCTGTACAACCAAAGCCAAGCCAAGTCGAACACTCGTTATCGCATCTACGGCTCAGACACCTGGAAGCTTAAGCCGAATTTCACGGTGAACTTTGGTTTGGCGTACGAATACGAAAGCAATCTGTTCAACCAGGATCTCTCGAAGCCGCAATACCTGGCTCCGATCTATGGCTCGAATCTGAGCCCGACGAACGCCAATCACGGCAACCTTTCGCCCGCGATCGGATTTGCTTGGAATGTCGGCCATGACAACAAGACAGTGATCCGTGGCGGCGCGGGAATCTATTACGATACGGAATACCTGTATCGGCGCCTGCAGGAGCGCAGTGTGATCGGACCAGTGGGCAACGGCCGCACTCAGTATCCCACCACCAACATCATCAACACGTTCCCCAACATCATCAACGTCGGCGTTACTGCTGCAACCGGCAAAATCACTCTGCTACCGCAGGGTGCGCCGCTGCCAACCAACGCGATTCTCAGCCTGACGCTCGCGCAGTTCCAGCAGCTCTACAACGCGCAGATTGGGGGCATTCAGGCGTCACTTGCGCCGAAGAACCTGAATGATCTCTCGGTCCGTAACATTAACATCGCCAAGTCCGGCGCTCAATTGTTGCCGCTCGATTATCCGGTACAGCACAGCTACCACACCTCGATTGGGGTGCAGCGCCAGCTACGGCATGATCTCGTGATCAGCGCCGATTTCGTCCGTCGCGTATTTCTCGATGTCCTCTACGACGGCAATCCAATTGACCTCAACGGCTTCAACCGCTACGTGAACCATGTTCAGGCGCCCGTAATTCCGGTTTGCGCAGGGGCTCAACGAACCGATCCGACTGCCCAGTGCTCCACTGGTGCGATCACGTTCTGGCAGCCGGGCCAGCGTAACCGCTATCAAGCGCTCCTGGTGAAGGCTGACAAGCGCTTCGCCAATCGCTTCCAGTTCACCGCCTCCTACGCTTTGGCGGATCAGGTCGGAGTGAACGGAATCTATGACCTGAACAACTACAACTCCAGCTACGGTCCCCAGGGATCCCGCCATACGATCGGACTCATCGGGCTGGTGGATCTACCGTGGAAATTCCAGCTGGGCCTGATTACCACAATCGCGACCCGGGCACCCGTGGCGCCGATTGTCACGGGCGTGGAACTCAATGGTTCGACGGGTGTGACCAATACTCCGCTCCCCGGGTTGTCGTTCAACTGCTTGAACCGCGGGTGTGGCCAAAGCGATCTGGTCGCCGCAGTAGCCAACTGGAATGCCACCTATGCCGGCCAGTTGGATGCAACCGCCGGTAGCGGCAGGAAGATCCCTGCGATTACGCTGCCGTCGCGTTACGAGTTCGGCGAAGGCGTGAATACCGAGGACGTTCGCCTCAGCAAGATGGTCACGTTCAAAGAACGCTACAAGTTCTCGGTCTTCGCCGAGATGTTCAACGTGTTCAACATCTCCAATCTGAGCGGGTTCAACTTCAACCTCGGCACGAGCCCCTCGACGTTCGGTGTCCCCACGCAACGGGCCGGACAGGTATTCGGCTCGGCCGGTCCGCGCGCCGTGCAGGTGGGTGGACGCTTTTCGTTCTAAGTTTTCAGTCACTGACCCTGGGCCGCCGGAGAAAAACCGGCGGCTTTTTTTGACCGGCTTCGGGCCTGCCATTTGGCGCTATACTACGGTCATATGGCAGCACTGCTCAGTCCCATCGATATCCTCGGCGGCGAGCGTATTGTGGGAAAAAGGACCTCCGATCCGCAGCGGATGATCGAACGGATCCGCGCGGGCTTGCCCTACAAGGCGCTCGAATCGCTGGCTGCGAGCCTCAAGCTTTCGAATGATGAGATATCGCGGATGTTCCTTATTCCGGCCCGCACGCTCGCCCGGCGTAAGCGCAATCACCGGCTGAGCGCGGAAGAGTCGGATCGCGTCTATCGGGTCGCGCGCGTGTTCTCGCGAGCCGTGGAGCTTTTGGGGGATGAGGGAGAAGCCGCAGAATGGCTCCGCGCTCCTCACGTTGCTCTTGGCATGCTGGCTCCCATGTCTCTGCTCGACACCGACGCCGGCACGCGGCAGGTGGACGAGATTCTGGGACGCATCGAATACGGCATGTACAGTTAATGCGAATCTGGAGGCTCTCCCTAGCCCGGTTCGCCGATCAGGCGTTTACCGGCCGAGGCAGCCTGAAAAGCGCGGCCCGCTGGCATCCCATCGGAACAACGCTGGTCTACACCTCAGGGTCGCTGGCACTCGCAGCACTGGAGTTCTTCGTAAACTGGAGCCGTCGTTCGGCGCCGGAACCCCTGGTCGCGATTCCAGCCGATACGGCCCCGGATGTTTCCGTTCTCGAGCTGGAACACCGCCGCCTTCCATCCGGCTGGCGCGCCCAGCCAGTTCATCCCGCCACGCAGCAGATTGGAGCCGCATGGATCAAATCGGGCGCCTCCGCGATTCTCTCCGTGCCGTCCGTTATCATTCCCCAGGAGAGGAATTGTCTACTCAATCCCACTCACGGCGACTTCAAGAAAATTCGAATCGGCAAGCCCGAGCCCTTCTCTTTCGATCCACGAATGTGGAAATAATCATTCCACCTTCGCGTCGAAGATTCCGGTCTCAATCACGCCTGCATGCTTCATCTGGACGATGATGCGGTAGTCGCCCGCGTTTGGGAATCCATACGGAAAATCAGCTTCGGGCGGCAAACCGGATTCCATATGCAGGTGCTCCTGCAGTGACGGATTGGCCAGCGCCAGCGCCGCCATGGGCACCGATCCGGATGGATGCACGTGCGCAAAGACCGTTCCGTCATTCTTCAGGAACGCCGCATGCCCGGGCATCCCCATGTACAGTTCGGAGTCCTCCACGGGTTTGCCATTTCGATCCAGCAGCCGGAATTTAAAGGTCGTCGCCTGCCTGGCTTTTAGGGGAGTGCTATCTCTAATCCATTCGATTCGCGCTCCGTCTGTCGATTCACCGCGAACGCCCGCGGCATCGTCGCCACTTAGGGGAGCCCCTGCGATGGCCTGTGGTAAGGTCAACTCCGCGACCAGCGTTTCCGGCAAGCCGTCGCGATGCACCACGTCGCCGTAGAGTTTGTAGCGTCCCGCCGGCATGGGCGGCAGATCGTGCGTGAACACGCCGCTCGAAGTCATCTCGGGATGCAGATGCCAGACTCGATTCGTGTCAGGCTCCGCGATCATATAAAGATGCATCAGGTGACCATGGTCGGGCAGAAAATCGCCCATTCCGCGACGCACGCGCCAGCCCGGGTCGGTCAGTTTCAACACAAGCTTATCGCCAAGGTCCACGCTTGCCGACATTACCAGCGGCTTATAGATGTTTCCTGCGTAGCCCTTGGCTTCGGACTTCCACCATTGGTCGCCGCTCCACAGGATAAACACCACCAGCGCCGCCGCAGCCGCCATCAGCATCCGCGCCCGGCGCTTGGAGCGATCGCTCGCGGCAGTTCCCGGTTCGAGTTGTGCTTCCCGAACGCTCGCGCCCACGATGCTCACCATACCCACCGCCAGCACGATCATCAGGCCGAACAGCAACCCGCCGAGCGCCGCCTGCATGCCTTTGGTTTGTGTCGCCAGCGCCGGCACCGGCACCGAGAGCTGTCCAGAGCCTTGCGCGCCGTCCGCCTGAATGCGCACTTGCCACGATCCCGGCGCCATCATCCACAGCGATCCCGTGAAGAACTGCGGATCGAGCTTGGACCGTTGCATCAAATCCGGAGTCGGCGCGAATTTTGCAGCCGCAACGGTGAGGGGAATCGGAGTGACGTGAATCTCACCGACGCCGGGCGCCGAGCAGCGAATCTCGATTTCGGCGACGCCCGGAACCACCGTGGGCGGCCGGATCGTGACGAACATCGGATACGGCCCCGCGGGGCCTTCCAGAAAAATGTCGGGCGATCCGACGTGAGCAAAGACGCAACTCGCGAACGCAAGAGCGGTCGCCGTCCTGAAAATCAACGTTTCACCTTTTGCATGTATCTTCCCCACGCGAGGCCGAACCCGGACGTCGCCAGCGCCGTTCCGAACGCGATCCACATCAGCGCCGGGAAATTCCGTTCAGCGGGAAGGAACAGGTTGCGCGCTTCCAGTGAATTGGCGCCTGTCGCGTAGTCCCGATAAATGGTCCCGAAGAATCCATTCGCAGCCGCGGGTGTCATTAGAAAATCCGAGAACGGCCACTGCACCGCCACGAACGCTCCGAAAAACACCGCTCCGCACGCCAGCGCCTGCATCACGACGTTCCACTTCGCGATCCGCGGGCGGAGCAGATCCAGAGCGAACGCTGGCACGATTAGCAGAACCGGAAACGCGGGAGGAATGAACTGCGTCACCGGATTGTACACAGGCCCGAGTTTGGGCTGCGCCGGAAAAAGCGGAAGAATCCAGATCAGAGACGCTATGCACAGCGTAAAGATGCCGGCCACGATGGTGGCGGCCCAGCGGCGCTGCGAGGTCCAGGCGCTCTCGATCAGCACGGGCGGCGCCGTGATCGCAACCGCAATATAGAATGCCGCCGTGTGCTGCTCGACACGCTGATTGAGCTCCATGATGACCACCTGAGTCGTGACCAGAATGATGGCGCTCAGATACAGAAACAGCCAGTCGAGCCGGAGGCGTTCCTCCACGCTGGAGCGATTCATGTGTCCCAGAACCAGCATGCGGGAGCCGATCTGGATCGCAATGACGCCCACCGCCAGCACCACGTGCGGGGGGCTGAGAATCTTCACGTCGAGCCCGTACGCGCTGTGCCACCAGTCGTCGAACGGCGCTGAGGCGAGCATCGCCACTCCGCCCCACGCCATGACGAACGCGCCCAGCGGCCCGTAAAATCCCCACATCCGCACGGATGCTCTGCGAACTTCCGGGAGCTTGCCGAACGTCGGCGCGAGAATGAGGTACGCCGATGAAATCCCTGCGATGATGCCGCACAAATAAATCGCGATGTGGGGCGGCGTCCAAAATGTATCGCGACCGATGGAGCGGTGCCAGGAAATATCCCACTGCCCGCCGATCATGGCCGAGGTCACCCCAATCACGGACGCCCACAGGTACCAGGGAATCGTGGGCAGAGAGATGGCTCGCGAGTGCGCCCGGGGAAGGACTATGCTATCCGCCATACTTCCAGGCTACTGCAAAATCTTCATCCGTTTGGCGACGCGCGCGATGATTTCGACGGCGCGTTCCAGCACATCGCGCGAGTGCGCTGAGGTCACGATGGTGCGGATGCGCGCCTTGCCTTCGGGGACGGTCGGATAACCGAGGCCGGTCGCGAATACGCCTTCTTCGAACAGCGCGCGGGAAAACGCGTGCGCGGTGGCCGCGTCGCCTACCATGATCGGCGTGATGGGAGTCTCGCTCGCGCCCGTCGAAAGTCCGCTGGCGTGCAGCCCGTTCTGGAATAATCGTGTGTTCGACCAGAGTTTTTCGATGCGTTCCGGCTCTTGTTCGAGAATGTCGAACGCGGCCAGGCACGCGGCCGCCACAGCCGGCGGATGCGACGTGGAGAACAGAAACGGGCGCGCGCGATGGTACAGAAAATCGATCAGGTCGCGGCTCCCGCACACATACCCTCCCAGCACGCCAACCGCTTTCGACAGTGTCCCGACCTGAATATGGACGCGGCCGTGCAGATCGAAATGATCCACTGTGCCGCGCCCGTTCTTCCCTAGTACGCCGGATGCATGCGCGTCGTCCACCATCATGATCGCGCCGTATTTCTCGGCTAGTTGCGTCAACATGGCTAGCGCTCCTATGTCGCCGTCCATCGAAAAGACGCCGTCGGTGATCAGCAGCTTGTGTCCGGATTGATTTTGCAATGCCGCCAGTTTCTCTTCGGCGTGCGCAGCGTCGCGATGGCGGAACACGTGGATCTTGGCCTTCGAAAGCCGGCAGCCGTCGATGATGCTCGCGTGGTTGAGCTCGTCGGAAATGATGTGATCTTCGGGTGTGAGGATCGCCGCGACCGTTCCGGCGTTGGCGGCAAATCCGGATTGAAAGACCACGCATGCCTCGACGTTCTTGAACGCGGCGATGCGGCTCTCCAGTTCCATATGGATACTCATGGTCCCGGAAATGGTGCGCACCGCGCCCGATCCGGCTCCGTAGTGGCGCGCCGCGTTGCACTCAGCCTCGATCAGCTTGGGATGATTCGCCAGACCGAGATAGTTGTTGGACGCGAGATTGATAACGTCGCGTCCATCGAATCGCGCCACGGGCTCGCAAGCCGATTCGAGATGCCGCAGGTGCTGATACGTTCCGGCGGCGCGAAAGTTTTCAAGTTGCTGCGTGAGATAAGAAAGCGGATTTGCCATCAATTCATTATGGCAATGCGGTAAACTGTCAACGTAGCCAATCTGTTGGCCGAATGGCGGAATTGGCAGACGCACCAGACTCAAAATCTGGCGTTCTTCACTGAACGTGTCGGTTCGACCCCGACTTCGGCCACCACGCCCTACTCCGCCTTAAGTACTTCGCAGCCCCGAGTACCATGTTTTAGCCGATTTCCTTCCTTATCATCCCGGGCTTCAATGGACCATGGTTCGTAAAATCACTCTAGGTATGCTCGCGTTCAGCTTGATTCAAGCTGCCGGGGCACACACGACGTACAGAGGTGAAGCGTTGGTGGTCGGGGCGAGAGTCCTGGGAATCGGTGTTTCCATTGAGGACACCGGCTCGCTGCCGAGCTCCGGCGGATCCCTGTCGACGGATTTGCTAAACGTGAATCTTCCCACGTTGCTGAAGGCCGACCTGCTGAGCGCAAATACCAGCGGCCAAAACGGCGAAACGGATTCACGAGCGTCGGTTGCCGATGTGACGTTGACCGTTCCCGGCGTGACGGTGACCGCTTCGGTGTTGAGTTCCAGTGCCACCGCAACCTGTCGCAACGCCTTCGGCTCCTCCGTGATTCTGGACCTCAAAGTCAACGGGCTGTCCGTTTTTGTGACTGGGGCTCCGAATCAGACTGTTCCGCTGCTGGTCGGTACATTGGTAATCAATGAACAGTCCAGTTCCGTGGTCAATACGTCGCAAGGCAGCAGTGGCGACATGTTGGTGAACGCGCTGCATCTGCGAGTGCTGGGCGTCGCCGATGTAGTGATTTCGTCATCGCGCGCCGGCGTAAGCTGCGCGGCTGCGACGGGTGTTCCAGGCTGAGATTTGCTGAACTGCAATCTACCGCCGGCGCTCTTCTAGCTCTTCCAACGTCCTCGGCCAATCTTCGCGCAGCAGGCGGCTCAGCGCGCGATCGGCGAGCAGCTTTCCTCCGGTCTGGCATTTCGCGCAATAATTGGTTTCGTTTGACGCGTAGCGGATGCGCTGAATTTTCGCGCCGCAGCGTGGACATGGCTGGCCATAGCGGCCATGAGCGGCCATCTCTTCACGAAACGCCGTGACCTTTTCAGGAAATTTTCCGCCGGCGTCTTTTCGAAGAATTTCAGTCCAGTCGATCAGGGCCTCGCGCGTTGCCTTGTGGAGCCTCGCGATTTCTTCGGGCGTCATGCGCTGTGTGAGCAGAATCGGAGACAATTGCGCGCGATGCAGAATTTCATCGGAATACGCGTTGCCGATGCCGCTGAACAAGTGCGGATCTGTCAGCGATCGTTTCAACGTATGATTCGCCGACGTGAGCGCTGCGCTGAATTCTTTCAGCGTTGAACTGAGCGGATCAATCCCACCGGGATCGAGCACCGCCGGGTCGCCGGCGATCAAATGCAATGCCGCTCGTTTCCGCGACCCGGCTTCTGTCAGAGTGAGCGTACCCGAATCGAACTCGAATGCGGCAAGCGTACGACGTCCGTCGGGAGTTTTCTTCTTATCGCCCCAATGAAGACGTCCCGCGATCATCAGGTGCAGGACCAGCCACAAATCGTTATCGAGCCCTATGGCGATGCGTTTGCCGATCCGTCGTAGTTGGCGAACCCGATGGCCGTGCGCCGCGCTGACTGGTGGTTCGGCGGTTCGTAACAAGAAAGGTCCACCAATCAGAACCTTTTCCAGCGTGTGAGCGAGAATGCGCTGCTCGAGCGCTTCGATGTAGACCGTGATATCCGGCAGCTCCGGCATCTACTGTGGTGCTGGAGCTGCCTCGTTCTTCACGATCTTTCCAAACATCGCCCCACCGTGACCCGCACCTGCTCCACTCCACGTGCCGGCGTACGTTCCGTTGTACAACACCACGCGCGCAGTGAATTTCCCGAAACCAGGGACCGTGAAATCGGTCAGTGAGATTACCGGCGTATCGCCCGCAAACTTCACCGGAAGATTCATGGCGACCTTGAAATCTTTTTTGTTGTACAGAATCTTCGCCTCGATCTTCCAGGTGTCCTCCTTGATCTTGGTCACTTTCTCGATCACGTAGCTATCGTCGTGAAGTTCGGAGCTGTCGCCGAGCGTGTAGTAGCCGACCAGTTTCACGTTGACCATCGCGTCCTGAAACTGCTTTTCGGCGGCGTTCAGTTCAGGCGGCGGTGCATCCTGCGCCAGCGCCAATAGGGGCAATAAGAATAGAGCGGGCCTCATGCCGAACAGGCTATCAGAAATGCGTATAACATTTGAGAATGCGCACGTTCACGCTGTTTCTTTCGATTTCAGGCGCTTTCGCCGCTGGCCTGCCCTACATGACTCAACCGACGTTGTGTCCCACGCGTCCGGAGATCGCGTTCGTTTCGGGCGGCGACATTTGGGTCGCGCCGGCGAAGGGCGGGGAAGCGCACTTGCTGGTTTCGCATCCAGCCGACGAATCGCGTCCCTTATATTCGCCGGATGGAAACAGGCTTGCGTTTATATCGACGCGCACCGGCGGAGGCGACATCTACGTCCTCACGCTGGCGACTGGCGAGCTGAAGCGGCTCACGTTCGACGATCGTATGGAGCAGCTCGACGCCTGGTCGCGCGATGGGAAATGGATTTATTTTTCGAGTGGCGCGCACGATGTGGGCGGCAAGAACGACGTGTATCGCGTCAGCTCCGAAGGCGGCACGCCGATGACGGTGAGTGCGGACCGGTTCACCAACGAATTTCAGGGCGCACCCTCCCCCGACGGCACGGTGGTAGCGTTCGCGGCTCGCGGCAACGGCGATCAGCAGTGGTGGCGTCATGGGCACAGTCATCTGGATGAATCCGAAATCTGGCTGCGCAAGGACAATGGCGCTTACGAGAAAGTGATCGATCTGAACGGTCGCAACGTCTGGCCGATGTGGATGCCGGATGGCAAGCAGCTTTATTTCATGTCCGATCGTGGCGGCGCGCAGAATATCTGGAGCGACATCTTGGGCGGAAAGCCGAAGCAGATCACGAAATTCACGGATGGGCGCGTCCTGTGGCCATCCATCGGCGACGACGGTAAAGCAGTGGTGTTCGAACACGATTTCAAGATCTGGCAGCTCGACACGAAAACCGGCGAGTCGTATCCGCTGCCGATCAAGCTGGTGGGCTCGGCGGCGTCGCCGGGAATCAGTCATCTGACGCTGAACCAGTTCACTGATCTGGCGCTGTCGCCGGATGCCAAGAAGATCGCAGTGATCGCGCACGGAGAAGTTTTCGCATCGTCGGCGCGCGATGGAGGCGAGGCGATTCGCGTGACCAATACGCCGGGTCCGGAATCGTCGGTGACGTGGTCACCCGATTCGACGCGCATCGCGTACCTGAGTCAGCGCGATGCGATCACTCACGTCTTTACTTACGACTTCGCCAAGCACGCGGAAACGCAGTTGACGCGAGACGCGCTGTCGGATCAAGGTCCGCAATTTTCGCCGGATGGCAAGACCATCGCGTTTGTGCGCGACCGCAAAGAACTGCGCGTCGTCGATCTCGATTCGAAGCAGGAGCGGACGCTGGTCTCGGGCTATATAGGAGGAAATTTCGGCCCGTCGAGCTTCGCGTGGTCGCCCGACAGCAAGTGGATCGCCTACGCAAACGCTGGCGCTCAATCGCTGCGGAATCTCTACGTGGTTACGGCCAGCGGCGGCGCCGGGCGGCAGATTACGTTCCTGGCGAACACCAACATCAGCGGAATCCAGTGGAGCCCCGACGGAAAATTCATTCTGTACGATACCAGCCAACGCACCGAGGCTCCGCAGGTCGCGCGTGTCGACCTGACGCCGCGCCAGCCCAACTACACCGAAGAGAAGTTCGAGGATTTGTTCAAGCCCGAACCTCCGCGCGCCGGCCGCGGTGGTGCTGCTGAAGTGAAGCCGCCGCTAAAACCGGTCGAGATCGATTTCGAAGACATCAAATCGCGGATTACGATGTTGCCGGTGGGACTCAACGTCGCGCAGCCGCAAATTAGTCCGGATGGGAAAATGCTCCTGTTCACTGCGAACGTCGGCGGGCAGACCAATCTCTATCTATATCCGCTGGACGAGGCTCCAGCAGGCGGCCGGGGAGGACGCGGAGGCGCTGATGGTAACGCTCGCGGGCCGCGTCAGTTGACATCGACTCCGGGGCAAAAATCACACGCGCATTTCACGCAGGATTCGCGCGAGGTGTTTTATCTCGAAGCCGGCCGCGTGCAGAGCATCACCATCGACAACCGCACGACCAAGGCCGTGAACGTCAACGCGGAAATGGACGTCGATTTTCACAAAGAAAAGACGGCCGTGTTCGAAGAAGCGTGGGCCGGTCAACGCGACGGGTTTTACGATCCGAATTTCCACGGCGTCGATTGGAACGCTGTACGGAAAACGTACGCTCCGTTGATCGAAGGAGCACAAACGCCCGACGAAATGCGCGCGATCTTGCGATTGATGATCGGCGAGCTGAACTCGTCCCATTCAGGCATTTCGGCTCCGGCTGCGGCCGGGCAGGGCGGTCTGCCGAGAGCGGTCACGGGACAGCTCGGCTTGACGTTCGATCGCGCGGAGTATGAAAAATCCGGCAAGTTGAAAATCACCGAAGTCCTGCCTCATTCGCCTGCGGCGCTGGCCAAGATTCAAGTGAGCGAAGAGCTGCGCGCCATCGACGGCAAGGCACTGGGCGCGGGTGTCAGCGTCGATGAACTGCTGCAGCATAAGGTCGACAAACGCGTTGCGCTCGATGTCAGTGGACGCGAAGTGATCGTGAGGCCGGTTGGCTCGCTCGTGGATCAGACCTATCGAAAATGGGTGGAAGACAATCGCGCCTACGTTGCGAAAATCAGCAATGGAAAATTGGGCTACGTGCACATGCGCGATATGTCCGACCAGGCGCTGACGCAGCTTTATCTCGATCTCGATGCGGAGAATCGCACGAAATCAGGTGTGGTGATCGACATTCGCAACAACAACGGTGGATTCGTGAACGCATACGCGCTGGACGTGCTCTCGCGGCAACCTTATATGACCATGACCAATCGCGGCGGGCCGGCGGGATCGGCGCGAACAGTGCTCGGGCAGCGGTCGCTCGAGCTGCCAACGATTCTAGTCACCAATCAGCATTCACTTTCCGATGCCGAGGATTTCACCGAGGGCTATCGGACCATGAAGCTCGGCAAAGTGGTCGGCGAGCCGACCGCGGGCTGGATCATTTATACCGGATCCATGGATCTGGTGGACGGAACCGTGATGCGAATGCCCGGAACGCTAGTGGTCGGGTCGGATGGAAAAAGAATGGAAAACAATCCGAGGCCAGTAGACGTCGCAGTGACGCGGCCAATCGGTGAAACTTTTACGGGCAAGGATTCGCAACTCGACGCGGCGGTGAAAGAACTGCTCGCGGGGATCGAAAGGAAATAATCGTGAGACTCACGGTCTTTTTTGCATTGGCTTCACTGACTTTCGGGCAAGGCGTCGACTACGTCAAGGAACATTACACCAAGTACGAAGCGCAGATCGCGGTGCGCGACGGAAAGAAGCTGTTCACGTCCATCTACGTGCCCAAGGACGATTCCGAAAAATGGCCGATCATGTTCGATCGCACGCCGTACAGCGTCGCGCCGTACGGGATCGACAACTATCGCAACAACCTGGGGCCGTCCGAAAAGTTCGCGAAAGAGAAATTCATTTTCGTGTATCAGGACGTGCGCGGAAGAAACATGAGCGAAGGCGAGTTTCGCGATATGACGCCGCACATCGGCGCCAAGCGCGGTCCCAACGACGTGGATGAGGCGTCGGATACCTACGACACCATTGACTGGCTGATCAAGCATGTGCCGAACAACAACGGCAAAGTGGGGATGTGGGGAATTTCGTATCCCGGCTTTTACACGGCGGCGGGCGTGATCGACGCGCATCCGGCGCTGGTGGCCGCGTCGCCGCAGGCTCCGATTTCAGACTGGTTCATTGGCGACGATTTTCATCACAATGGCGCGCTGTATCTGCCGCACGCGTATCAGTTCTTCGATGGGTTCGGGCGCCCGCGGCCGGCACCAGTGATTCAGACGTTTCGCGCACCGGCGAATCCAAACTGGGTGGACGCATACGAATTCTTCATGCGTGTGGGTCCACTGGCAAACATTGACGAGAAATACTTCAAGCGCGACGTCGCGTTCTGGACGCAGATCACCCAGCATCCCAACTACGACGAGTTTTGGCAAGCTCGCAATCTTCTGCCGCATCTGAAGAGTATCAAGCCGGCTATCATGACCGTCGGAGGCTGGTTCGATGCCGAGGATCTGTACGGCGCCCTCAACGTGTATAAATCGATCGAGCAGCAGAGCCCTGGCGCGAACAACATCCTGGTGATGGGGCCGTGGTTCCACGGCGGGTGGTCGCGCTCAGATGGCGAGTCGCTAGGCAACGTGCATTTCGGAGCTAAAACGTCGCCATTTTATCAGGAGAACATCGAGTTTCCGTTTTTCAATTTTTATCTGAAAGGCAAGGGCGATCCGAAGCTGCCGCAAGCGTACGTTTTCGAGACCGGAAAAAATGTCTGGCACAAGCACGACGCGTGGCCCCCGAAAAACGTTCAACCAGCATCGCTGTATCTGCATGCGGGCGGAAAACTTTCATTCACCGCACCCAGCGACGAGAGCTTCGATGAATACATCAGCGATCCCGACAAGCCGGTTCCCTATATTTCCGGCCAAGCCGCGGGCGTGACGCGCGAGCACATGACCGAAGATCAGCGCTTCGCGGCGTCGCGTACGGACGTGTTGGTTTATCAAACGGAACCGCTGGATCATGATGTGACCATCGCGGGCCCTCTGACGGCGAGCCTGTTCGTATCGACCAGCGGAACGGATTCCGATTTCGTAGTGAAACTGATCGACGTGTATCCCGACGATTACCCAGACAATGTTCCGAATCCGGCGGGAGTGCGGATGGCCGGCTACCAGCAATTGATTCGCGGCGAGATATTCCGCGGGCGTTTTCGAAAGAGCTACGAAAAACCGGAAGCGTTCGCGCCAGGGAAAACCGAGAAAATCGAATACGTAATGCCGGACATTTATCATACGTTCCGCCCGGGCCATCGGATCATGGTGCAGGTCCAAAGCTCATGGTTCCCCGTGGCGGACCGGAATCCGCAGACTTTCGTGCCGAACATCTATGAAGCGAAGGCTTCGGATTTCAAGAAAGCCACCGAGCGGGTGTATCATTCGCGGTCCGCAAGCTCGCGCGTGATCGTCAACGTGATGCCTGCGGAAACTATCGCTCCGGCGCGTGCGACCGGGACGGGCGCGCGGCAGTAAGCGTCGCCAATTCCTTTTTCGTCAACTCCCGATACGTGCCGATCTGCAAGTCGCCGATCTCGATCGGGCCGATCCGTACGCGGACCAGTTTTAGAACCTTCGCGCCTAGCGCCTCCACCATGCGGCGGACCTGGCGATTGCGGCCCTCGCTGATGGTGATCTCGAAAAACGTGTAGCGCTCCGAATCGCGGATGCGCTTCACGATAGCCGGGCGCGTGGAGCCGTCGGCGAGCTCGATGCCGCCGCGTAACTGGTCGAGCTGGTCGTCGCCTAACCGCAGCGAACTTTTTACGAGATACGTTTTGGGAACCTTCGATTCGGGATTACTGATGTAGTCGCCGAAGTCCGTATCGTTGGTCATGATCAACAGGCCGCTGGTGTCCTGGTCCAGGCGTCCGACGTTGAAGACCCATTCGCCGAGATCCTTGAGCAGATCATAGACGGTCGGCCGGCCTTCTGGATCTTTGTAAGTGGTCAGATAGCCCTTCGGCTTGTACAGCAGTAGATAAATTTTGCGACGCGCGCTTAGGGGGCGGCCGTCGAAAGTCACGCGATCGCGTGCGAGATCCACCCAATGATCCGGCGTCTGGATGATCTTACCGTTCACCGCGACGCGGCCCGTGCCGATCCAGCTACGCGCTTCGGTGCGCGAACCGAGGCCGGCTTTGGACAACACCCGGTCCAGTGTCTTCAGCGTACGCTTGCCTTGTCCGTGGTTGCCTCGTGTGTCGCGCAATTCTTATGATCGTACAGCGAGCCCGCACAGCGAATGCGTTGTGCGTCCGAAGGCAATATGATCGAATGCGTTCCGAATTTTTCCGAGGGTAGAGACGCACATGTTGTGCGCGCGATCGTCGATGCCATTGCTGGGGTTCCCGGGGTTCTGCTCCTGGGGTATGAATCCGATGCGGACCACAATCGCAGCGTTGTGACTTTCGCCGGGCCGAAAGATGCTGTGATGGAAGGAGCGATTCGCGGGGCAGGGCGCGCAGCGGAGCTGATCGACCTGACGTTGCACGAAGGCGTCCATCCGCGCGTAGGCGTCGCCGATGTGATTCCATTCGTGCCGCTAGAGGGAGCGACGCTCGAGGAATGCGTCGACGTCGCGCATCGGGCAGGTACGGAGATCTGGAATCGATCCGGCGTGCCGGTTTATTTTTACGAAGCCGCCGCGCGGATTCCGGAACGGCGTCGGCTGGAGAAAATCCGGCGGCGCGGATTCGACGGGCGTCCGCCTGACGTCGGCGATATTGCGGCGCATCCTCGGGCTGGCGCATCGGTGGTGGGGGCGCGCGGATTTCTGATCGCGTTCAACGTCAACCTGGATACGGAAGATGTCGAAGTCGCGCGCTCAGTAGCCAAATCAATTCGCGAATCCGCTGGCGGATTTCCGTTCGTAAAAGCGATGGGACGCTATCTCGCTTCAAGACGTTGCGCCCAGGTTTCAATGAACTTGACGAATTTCGCCCAGACGCCGCTGGACCGTGTATTCGAGGCGATTCGCACGCAGGCGCCAGTACGATCCTGCCAATTGGTGGGGTTCGTCCCGCGGCGCGCGTTCGAGATGTTTCCAGAGTTTTTCAAGTGCGCGGAGAATTTCGAGCCATCCAGAGTCTTGGAGAATCGAATAGAACAACTTCGACTGATAAAATGAAAGCAGGTGTTAGTTACTATTGAGCCTAAGACGCCCCGCCCCGCGTGGCTGCGAGCCCCGGCGCCGGTCGGCGAAAACTACCGGAATCTGAAAGAGCTAGTGGAGACCTTACAGCTCCACACGGTGTGCGAAAGCGCGGCGTGTCCTAACATCGGCGATTGCTGGAATCGCCGCACCGCAACGTTCATGATCCTGGGCAATGTGTGCACGCGCCGTTGTGGATTTTGCGCGGTCCAAAAAGGCGCGCCCCTCGCCGTCGATTACGATGAGCCTCGACGCGTTGCCGAAGCGTGCGCTGCACTCGGGCTGAAATTCGCCGTGATTACCAGTGTGAATCGTGACGACCGCAGGGACGGCGGAGCGGAACTGTTCGCGCTGACCATCCGCGCCATTCGCGAGCGTCTTCCCAAATGCGGCGTCGAGGTGCTGGTCCCCGACTTTCAGGGCTCGCATGCGGCCATGGACATCGTGCTGGAAGCCGCGCCTGACGTTCTCAATCACAACACGGAGACCGTTCCGCGGCTATATCGGCAGGTACGCATGGGCGCGCGATATGAACGGTCGCTGGACATGCTCGCCTATGCGAAGCAAGCGCGGCCGGAGATTCCTACGAAGTCCGGCCTGATGCTCGGATTGGGAGAAACCATCGAGGAAGTGCTGACGGTGATGCGCGATCTGCGCACCGCGAACGTCGACATTCTGACACTCGGCCAATATCTGCGGCCATCGCCAAAGCACCTGCCGATTTTGCGATACGTTCCGGTGGAAGAGTTCGCCGAATTGAAGAAGCGCGGCTACGAGATGGGATTTCAGCACGTGGAAAGCGGACCGCTCGTGCGCAGCTCCTACCATGCGGCGGACGCGGTCGCATGACCCAATCGGCTCCAGGGGTTCGCACTATTACGCTTCCCATGCCATGGGAGCTGGAAACCGTCAACGTCCACATTGTTGATCTGGACGATGGTTTCTTGCTGGTGGATTCCGGCATCGCGACCGAGGAATGTTTCGACGCGCTGGAAGGCGCGCTCAACGAGTTAAAGATTACCTGGCGCGACATCCGCACGCTGTTCCTTACCCATCTGCATCCGGATCACATCGGGCTGTCGTGGAAGATTCTGGAGCTGAGCGGCGCGCGGCTGGTGATGCATCGTGTGGAGGCGGATTATCTCGCCCTGGTGTCGCGCGAAAGCCGCGCTCCGTTTTTCGCGCAAGCCATGCTGGCGGCGGGCGTTCCCGAAGACATGCAGAAGCGCATGGATCATGCGCTACGCGACGTGCGGCGGCACTTCCGCGAACACAAAACGGACTGGCTGCTGGAAGGCGGCGAGCGGATTCCGGTTCGCGGAGGAACCCTCGAAGCGGTATGGACTCCCGGGCATTCGCCTGGACACGTGTGCCTGTATTCGCCCGAGCATCGCTACCTGATTTCGGGCGATCATATTCTGCAATTCATCACCCCCAACATCGGATGGCATCCCGACTCGGATATGCTCGCGGCGTATCTGGACTCGCTGGATCGATTGAATCCCTTCGACATCGACCTAGTTCTTCCATCCCACGGCCACGCGTTCCGCGGGCATCGCGAACGGATTCGCGAAACGACGGAGCATCACGATGAGCGCTGCGCGCAGATTATCGGGCATATCGCGAAAACTCCCTTGACCGCGTATGGATTGGTAGAGCAAATCTGGCCGCGCGGCCTGACGCCGTTTCACCAGCATTTCGCGGTGTTCGAAATTCTCGCGCACCTGGAATACCTGCAGCGGCGCGGCCGCGTGACCTCGCAAACACGCGGTGGACCGCTGGCATGGATGCCGGGACAGTGATTCGCCTGCTACTCTTAGTGTTCGCGATTGCCGCTGCGCGGCGCAACAGATTGCCTTCGACCTCGCTTCGGAAGAGATCATTGAACAGCGCGTCCGCTCTTTCACGACCAAGAATGCGACACGCGAGCCGGCCCTTAAGAAGCTGTTCGAAGATGCCGGATGTGCGGGCGACGCGCTGGTGGAGCAGCCAGTCAAGGGTTCGCGCCATCCAAATCTCATATGCACGCGCCAAGGTGATCGTGATTCGACCATCGTGGTCGGCGCGCATTTCGATCTGATCGAGGCTGGAAGCGGTGTGGTCGATAACTGGAGCGGCGCCTCGCTGCTTGCCAGCCTTTATCAAGGCCTGGCCAAGTCGCCTCGCGTCCACACATTTGTCTTTGTGGGATTCACAGACGAAGAGAAAGGCTTGGTGGGATCGAAGGCGTTCGTAAAGCAGCTCGGCGACGACGCATCGCGCGTGAAGGCCATGATCAACATGGATACCCTCGGGTTGTCCGAGACCAAGGTTTGGGTGAGCCATTCGGATCCGGAACTAGTGAAATGGATTGGCGTGGCAGCCGGGACCATGAAACTTCCGGTCGGGGCCGTGAACGTCGACAAGATCGGAAGTTCGGATTCGGAGTCGTTTCGTGAACGCCGGATTCCCGCGATGACGATTCATTCACTGACCCAAGATACGTTGTCTATTCTCCATTCACCTCGCGACAAGTTCGAAGCGCTGCATCCGGCCGAGTACTATCGTAGCTATCGACTGATCCTGGGATTTCTTGCGATCCTCGACCAGAAGCTCGACTGATAAGCTGCCAATGGCATGTGCTTGAGCCGGCAGAATTAATAGATAGAACTTTTTCGTCACCGAAGCGTATAGTAAGTCAAATGTTCACCTTTCTGGTGTGGTGCATCTTGTTTTTGCTTTGCTGGCCGCTGGCGATTGCGGCGCTGTTCATTTATCCCGTCGTGTGGCTGCTGACGCTGCCATTCCGGATCATCGGGATCGCCGTGGGCGGCGCATTGCACCTGGTGTGGTCGATCGTCATGCTGCCGTTTTTCGTGGTCCGCCGCCTGGGCCGAATCTGAGCTATAGTCTCAGAAGAAAGGCGGAACCATGGAGATCGATCGCAGGCTGTTCATTGCCAGTCTGGGCGGCGCGGCCGCCGTGGCGTCCATGAGTCATGAAGCTCGGGCTGAAGCGCTGGAGCATTACATGTCGGATCAGTTGGAAGAATCCGACGACGACGATACCAAGCCGAAATTTCCGACTGCCGCCGAACTGGAATCGCAAATCGAGACGCGTGGATTCCGGCGCGGCGCCGGCGGACTGTTCATCGCAGGGCGGGGCAACGTCAAAAAGCTTCCGCCGATGCCCGCCAAACCGACCCTGCTGGATTTCTACAATCTCCGTTTCACCACCGTCAATCACTGCCTGCAAAGCGCGACCGATGCTCTGAAGAAGGGCCAGACCGAAGAAGTAGTGCTCGCGTGCCTGCTCCACGACGTGGTTCAGACGCTCATGAAAACCGATCATGGATGGTGGGGCGCTCAGATGTTCGAGCCGTACGTTTCCGAAAAGGTCACGTTTGCGATCCGCTATCATCAGGCGCTGCGGTTCTATCCCGATCACAGCGTCGGCTACGAATATCCGGATCTATACAAGCGCATCTTCGGCGAGGACTACACACCTCCTCCGCACATCGAAGCCGCGTACAAGTTCACACGCAATCACAAATGGTACATGGAGCCGCGCTTGGTCACGGTGCACGATCTGTACGCCTTCGATCCGAACGCGAAGGTTTCCATGGACCCGTTCGTCGACATCATTGGACGCCACTTCAAGCAGCCCAAGGAGGGTCTGGGCAACGACAACAGCGCCGTGGCGCATTTCTGGCGCACGATGGTGGCTCCGGATACGCCGCTGTAAAGCCTACTGCACCACGATCCGGTCGTATTTACTGAAAGCCGACATGTCGCTCAGGATTACTCGATCGCCGGGAGCGAGGCCGCTGCGGATCTGGATTGTGTTTACCGAGGATCGCCCGTACTGGACCTTCACTCGAATCGCTTGACGTCCGTCAGGATCCAGCTTGAAGAGCACGCCGTCGGCGTTGGGCTGGCTGACTACCGGGCGGCCGACATAGATCGCGTTGGTGAGCGTGACGAGGTTGAGGACCGGCTCCACGCGCGTGCCTACGGGCATGTCATCGAGGGCTTCGGCGAATTCGACGTCGGCGGTGACCATTCCATTTAAGACTGGAGAGATTCGGGCGACTTTGCCGGCGTGGACGCGGGTCCCGGGCTGAAGTTCGATTGGTCCCAGCCGGATAGCTTGCCTTTGCTGTTCCGGCAACGTGAGCTGGATCAGCGTCGGTGCTTTGACAATCCCCGATACGCGAATCGCGAGCGGCATGTCGCCCTGTTTGACGGTGTCGACCCAAATGGCGTCGCGATGGACCACCGGTTCGGTGACGGACTGCGCCTTCGCGACGGCAATGAGTCCAACTCCCAGGAGCAGGAGAATCGCCGCGCACGCCAGCCCCAATCCAGGGAGCGTATGCGAGTCTGGTTCAGAAGGACTGAGCAGCCGGCGGATGCGGTTCACCAGAGAGCCGCCATTGGCCGCCACCGCGCTGGCGTGAGATGGGCGCGCCGATTCCAATTCAGCCAGGGCGCGCGCATAGGCCAGCACATCGCCGCTGGAGGCGACGGCGAGGTCGTCGCAACACAGCTCGCGTTCGATGCGAATCTGTTTTGAAACCCACCACATCGCTGGATGGTAAAACAGCAGCGCCTCGACGACGTTTTGCAGCAGGTTCACCAGAAAATCGTGCCGGCGGATGTGCGCGAGCTCGTGCGCGAGCAGAGCTTCCAGGTGGCCGGCGGGAAGACCGGCGAGCGCGCCTATCGGCGTAAGGATCGCGGGACGAAGCCAGCCGACGACGGAGGGGACTTCGACAGCCGTCGAAACCAGCAATCGAACGGGACGCGACACGCCGATCCGCCGCGCGAGCTTTTCGAGCGCCCGTTGCCATTCGATGGGTGCGTTGCGCGCCGCCGTGAATCGCAGACGCGTGGCGAGGAACCATCCGCCCATCAACCGGATGGAGAACGCGATTACACCGGCGAACCAGGTCCCGACCAGCCAGGGGGTGACGCGTTGCCAGACGCCGGGCGCGGGAAGATAGGTTTCAAACACAGCCGGAATCGAGTGGTTCGGGGCCGCCGCGACAGCGCCCGCGTAGCTATTCGAACTGGAACCCATAACAACGAACGTGACGACCGGCGCGGCGGCCATCGCGGCAAACGCCGCGCAGGCGAGCAGATATCGGGCATTCGCGGGGCGAACCAAACGGCGCGCGAGCGAAAAAATCGCCGCGACCATTGCGCCCTGCCACAGGAAATGGATCAACGTCCAGCCCAGGCGGTCGACCCACGGCTGCGCTAACAAAAGCTGCATCGTGTTCATCGCGTTCCCTTTCTTTTCTCAAATTCGTCGAGCATGCGGCGGATTTCATCCAGATCCTGGCGCGAAGCTGCCTTGGATTCGAGCGCGCCCAGTAGGAGGCTCTTGGCAGAGCCGTCGAACGCTCGGTGAAGCAGCTCGCCGGCGATGCGCCGCTGGGTCTGTTCCTTGGGCGTGCTGGGTCGGTAGACATGCGACCGGAAGCGCTCGCTGCGGGTGAGCAGCCCTTTTTCGGTCATCAATTGCATCTGCTTGAGCGTGGTGGTGTAGCCGCTATCCTTGCCGAGCGCCTCGTGAACGTCGCGAACGGTGGCCGGGCCGAGGCGCCAGAGCGCGGCGAGGATGTCGAGTTCGGCGTCGGTCGGCAGCGGGGTTGAGCGAGCTTTAGGAGCCATGACTCGACCATACTACGACAGTAATCGTATGTCAACGATAAAAATCGTAATATCGATCTATTTCGCGGCGACCTTCAGAAGCGTGCTGTAAATCAAGTCCGTGCCTTGCTCCAGCGAATCGATCGGAACCCGCTCGTCGTTCCCGTGCATGCGGGTAAGGTCGTCATTCGAAATCGGATAAGGATAGATTCCGTACACGGGAACTCCGCGGCTGCGCCATGCGCCGGCGTCTGTGCCTGCCTGAAAAAGATACGGCGTGACGGGGACGCCCGGCCAGACCTTCTGAGCACTCTCGACCAGAGCACGATAAAGATCGGTGCCGGTGGTCGATTCGCGTGTGCTGTTATTGATTCCAGGGCCGCGGCCCGGAGCGGGCGCCGTGATTTCGACGTCCGGATCGGCGATCACCTTCTTGATCTCCGCTGTTAGGTCCGCCGCCGTGGTGCCGGGGATCGTGCGGAAATTAATAGTCGCCTCGGCCGAGCCTGGAATTACGTTGCTGCGGAATCCGGCGTTCATCAACACGGGTGCGATGGTGTTCCGCATGATAGCGTGCAGGAGCACGTCCTTGCTGATTTCCCGATCGGCCTCAGCGATTTTCACCGGATCTTTGCTGGTGGCGAGATTGGTGAAGTAAGTCGACATGGGAGGTTCTGCGGTTTTCGCGAGGGTCAGGAAAAATTCACGCGTGCTGGCGGTCAGCTCGGGTTTGGTTTCGTAATCGGCGAGCTTCGCCATCGCTTTCGACAAGCGGAAAATCGCGCTATCAGGCCGTGGCATGGACGAATGCGTGGAAGTTCCGCGCGCGGTCAGGACTAGCGAAATGGAAGTCTTGTCCGCCGTCGAAATACTCACATAGCGAACTTTCCCATCGGGACGTTTGATGATCCAGCCGCCTTCGTTGAGCGCGAATTCGCAATCCATTTTGTCCCAATTTGTTTGCGCGAGCCACGATGTGTTCAGCGGCTGCGCTTCTTCGTCGGCTTCCACCATGAAGATCACGTCGCGCTTGAGCGGAACCTTGTTGCGCGCCAATCGCATGACGGCTTCGGCGAAGACGGCGAGTCCTCCCTTAAAATCAATCGCGCCGCGTCCCCACACGTAACCGTCCTTAATGAGCCCGGCAAACGGCTCCACGGTCCACTTTTCGCGCTCGACTCCCACCACATCGGCATGTGCGGCGATCAGCACGGGCCGTGCAGACCCGTCGCCCTTGAGCCTTGCAATGAGATGCGATTTGCCGGCTTGCGGGGTAGGGAAGATCTCGACCGTGAATCCGAGCGGCTTGAGTTTCGCGGCGATCAACTCGTCCAGTTTGCCCTCGTTTCCGGGCGGATTGCTGGTGTCGATGCGAATCAGTTCGACCAACAGGTCGGCCGTAGGCGTCGCAGCGCGCGCAACGATCGCGACGAAGAACAGAAATCTGTACATGCTTACTTGGGCCTTTCCGACATGGCTTTCATGGGAGTCTTCAGCGTACCAATGCCGTCGATGGAAATTTCGACCACGTCGCCGCGCTTCAAGTATTCCGGTGGCTTGCGCGCAGTGCCCACGCCGCCCATGGTGCCGCTCGAAATCACGTCGCCGGGATACAACGTCATGATCGACGACATGTAGGCGATCTGATGTTCCACGTCGTAGATCATGTCGCTGGTATTGCCGTCCTGTTTCACCACGCCGTTGACCCGCGTCATGATGTGGATGTCGTGCGGGTTGGTCATGAACTCCTTGGGAACGATGAACGGTCCGAACGGAGCAGCGCCATCGAGACTCTTTCCGGAGAACCAGTCGGGACCTTGAAATATCGCGTCCTTGCGCTTGCGGCCGCCACGATCGGATACGTCATACATGATGCTGTAGCCAAATACGTAATCGAGTGCTTTTTCCTTCGGCACATGAAACGCCGGCTTGCCGATGATGACTGCCAGTTCGCCTTCCCAATCGATACGGTCGCGTCCTTCGGGGATATAGAAGGGCGCGCCCGGATCCACGATGCAGGATCGCGGCGATTTCGCAAAGATGAACGGAGCGTCGCGATCTTGATCGACGTCCTTGTTCACGCCCATTTCCCTGGCATGCGTCCAGTAGTTCGCGGCCATGTTGAGCAGGTTGTAGGGATACTTGATCGGCGCAGCGATGTGAACTGTGTCGAGCGAGTAGGCGAAAGGCAGCGAGTCGAGTTTCTTGTCGTGAAAGTAATTTGCGATTTCGTAGAGACGCCGAGCGTATACAGCGGTGAGTTCGCGACCGCCTGGATGGTCGACAGGATGGACAAAGATAGTATCTGTGTATCTCTCGATAAGAAGGCGCATATCGTCCGGGAGCATCACCGCTGACTTGCGCCCGGTCTTCTTCAGGAGATAGTCGCCGGCTTCATTGACGTCGAGTATGCGGTCATTGAGGACCATCCCGAGGCGCGGACTGTGCGGTCGGCCTTGAACTTCAAACGTCGCGAGTTTGAAGGGAGTTTCGGGTCTATCGGAAACCGCAGCGGCCGAGATCGCCGCGAATAGAATGATTACCAGGACGACTCGCATGGTGAGTCATTGTATCCGATATCGGCGGCCGTTATTTCGCGATGATCACTGCCATTGCTCCGATAACCAACACGACGCCCAGCGGTGCACTGAGCTTCCAGCCCCACGGCAAATTCTTCTCCGCCGCCATCACGATTCCCAACGCCAGCATCCACGCCACACTGCCGGTCCCCACGGCGAACATCACCAGCATCAGCGACCAGCAGCATCCCACGCAGAACGCTCCGTGTTCGGCGCCGAGCCGGAACGCATTGCCTTTCCAGTGGCCCATCAGGAAACCCATCGGCGAGCGGCATTTGTCGAGACACGCGTATTTCCATGACGAGAATTGGTACAGGCCGGCGATCAGCAGAATCGCGGCGCTCGCAATGGCCCCTTCCACCAGGCCCGATAGCGCCTCGCGGAGAACAAGGACCACCGCGCCGAACGCGATCCACACCACTAGATAGCCCGCCACCAGCAGTGCCACCGGACCGGAGCGGCCGTCCATCATGCGATGGAACATCAGAATCAGCGGCGCGCTGGTGGGCAGCATCATGGCGATGGTCATGACGGTCCATCCGGCAATAAACACCGCCGCCGAAGCGTGCCCCGCGTGCATCGCATGATGAGCCAGGCCGGCGGAGTCACCCATCCACAGGCTCCACCACGCCAGCGCGGTGAGCATGGTAAGTAATCCCGCAAGCACGCTGCGGCTTTGAACGGTCGGAACTGCCATTGAGGATCTAACAGTCGAAACGGAAGTGGCCCTGGATCGCGTTATGATTTTCCAGGTTCACATCAGGCAGGCCCACCGCCGCCGTCCTACGCTTATACTTGGTGGCCTTGCTGACGTAAGCCGGCGAGCCTGGAATCGTTGAAAAGACACTATCGTTCAGCGTGGTGACGCGATCGCCGGCGCCCTTGTATGGAGCCATCTCGCAATCCGCTGCCGTGCCGATCTTCAATATTCCACGGCCTTCCAGCAGCGTGAACGTAATCGGAGCGCGTTCCACGGCCAGCACTTTGCCTACGAACTTCGCCAGATCCGCCACTGGACCGCCGAATTTTCCGGTCCATACCCCTAGCAGCGCTTCCTCCTGGGCTTTGGATGCGCGCTCATCCACGTACACCGCGACGCTCCAGTTTCCCTTGAGGATATTTCCGGGGATGTGGGCCATCAGCGCCAGCGAGAGTCCGGCAACGTCGGTCCCGTTGATCGTTCCGCTCTTCATTTTGTAAGCAAGGATCGTGTCGCAGGTGCCGTTATCGGGGTCCTCTCCGATCCAGCAGGGACACAGGACCTTGCAATCGCACACTTCCAGCAAATCGCCTTCCAGGTGATAACCCATGCGCGCCCCCCTCCAGGGGTCTGTTTTTTATATCACTTAGTGATTGCCACGGCAATGCCGTATCACTTGTGAGCCGAAGAGTAACTTTCTACGCGCGGCGCAGTATCCATACCAATGAGCGCTCTTTTCGCCGATCTTCGCTATGGACTCCGCCTGTTGCGCCAGGCTCCTGGATTCACCGCGGTCGCGATTTGCGCGCTCGCGCTCGGCATCGGAGCCAACACTGCGATATTCTCCACGGTCGATTCCGTGGTGCTGCGCGCGCTTCCCTTCGACGATCCCGACCGGCTGATGATGGTTTGGGAAGACGCGAGCTTCGCCAGTTTTCCCAAGAACACGCCCGCCGTGGCGAACTATGTCGACTGGAAGAATCGCAATCGCGTGTTCACCGACATGGCAGCGGTTCGTGGCAGTGCGGTGAATCTGACCGCGGACGGACCACCGGAGCAGGTCTACGGCCGGCGTGTGACGCCGAATTTT